>ERZ808048.26-NODE-26-length-34461-cov-5.554793_pt1 | contig 34461 bp, 28 predicted proteins | sample MGYA00380197_ERZ808048 | MGnify/ENA primary metagenome ERZ808048 (study PRJEB31490, sample SAMN06133377) | cow dung metagenome | isolation source: M1 | host: cow | place: China: Chengdu | collected 2015-05 ... | reverse complement strand
CAGTTTAGAGGACGCTTTGCTACTGAAACCTTTAGAACCTTTAGAACCTTTAGAACCCTTAGAACTCTTAGAACTCTTAGAACCCTTAGAACTCTTAGAACTCTTAGAACTCTTTAGAACTCTTAGAACCCTTTAGATCTCGCGACGCAGTCGCATGAAACAGCACCATGGGTGCGATGAAACCCGCACATAGTGCGTGTGACAATCACATCGGATCGACGTCGGGGATGATGATGGTGCCTAAGCAGTTGCGGAGCGACTGGACATAATGAATGCTCTCCATGAGGAGCTGTTTGGCACGTTGGATATCCGCATGCCCTTCAATACGCAGTAAGATATGACGAAGATACGTGTTGTGCATGCGGGCTACGGAAGGAATGATGATTGGGGAGCAACGATGACCAAAAACCTGCTGCAAACGCTCCTGTAATAGAGTGGATGCCGCCAATAGACGGTCGTTGTTCCTATGCTTGAGCGTGATGTCTATCAAACGATAGAAGGGAGGATAATGGAACAGCTGCCGCTCGGCAATCTGATGCTGATACAACCCTACATAATCGTGCTGGGACAAGAATCCAAAAACAGGATGGTCAGGCATAAACGTCTGAATAATCACTTCTCCTCGCTCACCCCGCCTTCCAGCACGACCTGCTACCTGTTCTAACATCTGAAAAGCTGTTTCATGACTCCTGAAGTCTGGCGTATTGAGCAACGAGTCGGCATTGAGTACTGCCACCAAACTGACGTTGTCAAAATCCAATCCTTTGGTGACCATCTGCGTACCTATCAAGATGTCTAACTGATGCTGAGCAAACTGGTTGATGAGGTCTTGATGTGCGTTTTTGTTGCGAGTGGTATCCAAGTCCATGCGTCCTACTCGAGCTTTAGGGAAGAGCGTATATAACTCATCTTCGATGCGTTCGGTACCAAACCCTATCTCTTTCCATTCGCCTCCGCATGTGGGACAGTGCGATGGTTTGGTCTGCGTGTGCCCGCAATAGTGACACGTGAGTTGTTCTTCGCCTATCTGTATGAAACGATGTTTGTGCAGCGTAAGGGACACGTCGCAATTGACACATTTGAGTACTTGTCCGCACTTGCTACATTGGATATATGAAGAGTAACCGCGTCGGTTGCGAAAGAGGATAACCTGTTTGCCTTTTTCCAAGACCTCCCGTATGCGCTCTACCAAGGGGTCGGAGAAATGGTCGTACATCTCTTTGCGGTGATACTGACGTTTGAGGTCAATGCATTGAATGGTAGGTAACTGTATGCCAGCATGTCGCTCGGCGAGTGTAACCAAACCATACTTATGTTCTTGGTAAGCGTTGTAGTAACTCTCGATGGATGGGGTGGCCGTTCCCAACAACACGTGGCAATGGTAATGGTGTCCCATCATGATGGCTACAGAGCGTGCATGATAACGTGGGGTGCCGTCTTGCTGTTTGTAACTGCTATCATGTTCCTCGTCCACGATAATCAATCCCAAGGATTGGAAGGGTAGAAAAACAGACGAACGGGCTCCTAATATCAGTTTGGCTTTAGGCGTTTGTCCGTCTATGTTGTTTTTTATTTCGTTGTATATCTCTACCCGTTCATCGCTACTGAAACGCGAATGATAGACGTAGAGTTGATCGCCAAAGATGCAACGCAGGCGTTCGGTGAGTTGTGTAGTAAGTGCAATCTCGGGAACCAGATACAAGACTTGTTTGCCTTGAGCCAACTGCTCTTGAATGAGGTGAATGTATATTTCTGTTTTGCCCGATGATGTCACTCCATGCAGTAGGACGGTGTTGTGTTGTGTCCAGGCGGCAATGATGTGTTGATACGCACGTTGTTGCTTGTCGTTCAAAGCAAAGGCTGGTTTGATGGTTCCTTGGTAGGGAATGAGGCGTGAGACGGATGATTTGACCTCTTGTAGGATATGTTTCTCCACCAAGGCCCTCAGTATGGCGGGTGACTCTCCCGACCCCTCGATGAGTTCTCGTCTCTCCACTCCTTTGTTGGGTAGGTAATGCTCCACAAAGTATTGCAGCATGGTCCGTTGTTTAGGAGAACGTTGGACGAGTGTTAGTGCTTGGTCGTACGTCATGCCTTGTTCCCAATCCATATAGGTGACGGTGCGTGCTTTGTAGTTGTCGTCGATGATGCCAGCGGGTAGTGCTGCAGCCATCACTTCTCCCATGGTGCATAGGTAGTATTGGCTTATCCACTCCCATAACCATAGTTGGTTAGGTGTGACGATGGGGGTGGCGTCGAGAATGGCGAGTATGGGGCGTATCTGTATGGAGGTGTCTGCCACAGGTTCGGTGCGATGGCGATAGACAATGCCTGTCACTTGTTTTTTGCCCAAAGGAACAAGTACCCGCATGCCAATCTGCGGGTACTCTATATCTGCCGGTATTTCGTAGGTGTACGAATCGGAGATGGCTAATGGTAATATGACATCAATTAGTCTCAAGTAGTTGCATCTGTTTTGCGTAGCAACTTCTGCACAGAGGTTCGTACGATTCTGTTTCGCCCAAAAGAACGCGTTTTTCGCTTGAAACAAGTCGGTGGCTTATGTATGCCAGATCGCCACAGTGTACGCAAATAGCATGGGTCTTATAGACATCTTCAGCTATGGCCATGAGTGCAGGCATAGGTCCAAAAGGTACACCTTTGTAGTCCATGTCCAGTCCTGCTACGATGACGCGTATGCCGCGTGATGCGAGTTGGTTGCATACGTCTACGATGCCCATATCGAAGAATTGTGCTTCATCGATGCCTACTACGTCGATATCGTCTGCGAGTAGTAAGATGTTTTGGCTGCTATCGACAGGTGTAGATTGGATGACATTGTTGTCGTGGCTGACTACATCTTTTTCGCTGTAACGTACATCGATGGTAGGTTTGAAAATCTCCACTTTTTGTTTGGCAAATTGTGCACGTTTCATACGGCGAATCAGTTCTTCTGTCTTGCCAGAAAACATGCTACCGCATACTACTTCGATGCCGCCACGTCTGCGAGTAGGTCCTTGAGTCTCTCTTTCGTTGAACATTATACTATATATATATTATAAGGTTATTATGTTAGGCACCTATGATGCCCGATATTTTTATTCTTTCTTTTTGATGTCCTGTACCATCATTTGTATGGTGGATACATTGTTGTAGGTGTTTTCGTTTATTTCGTAGCACACATCTATCGGATGTCCATTTTGTATGTGTAGTGCCAGTTCTCCTTTGCCAAAGGATATGCCGGTGATGGCAGCTGTTTGGTCGGTAACATCCAGTCGTAGGTGTTCGCCCATTTTGCCGACACGTTTGGTGTATCGATGGTTGATGACGTTGCGTGTTACGAAGATAGGTCTTGGGTTGCCTGGTCCAAATGGTTCGAGGTGTTGTAGGATGGAGAAGAACTGTTTGTTGATATCAGCAAAACATATCTCTTGTTCGACCCGTATGGTAGGATAGCATTGTTCGGGTTGTATATGTTCGGCTACATACGCTTCGAATCGTTCTTTGAAGGCAGGCAGGTTGTCTATGTGCATGCTCAGTCCAGCTGCATATATATGTCCGCCGAAATTGGTTAATAGGTCTCGACACGAGTCGATAGCCGAATAGATATCGAAGCCTCCAGCCGAACGTGCCGAACCGGATATGATACCATCTTCGGAGTTAGTCAAGACGATGGTAGGGCGGTAGTGGTGTTCTATCAATCGGCTGGCTGCGATGCCAATGACTCCTTTGTGCCAATGTGGGGCATAAACGACTGTCGAATATTTGTTGTCGTTGTTGGGGTCTAACTTGAGTAGTTCCAATGCCTCGTCCGTTGTTTTGCTATCGTAGTCTTTGCGTTCCGCATTGTACGAATCGATTTCTCCCGCTTTGGCTTGTGCAACTTCGATATCGTCGGTGATGAGTAGTTGTACCGCTTCGGCCCCTGATTTCATCCGTCCGCTGGCATTGATACGTGGTCCAATCTTATAGACCAAGTCGGAGATGGATAGTTTGTTGGGTTCGATGTTGGCTATTTGCATGAGGCACTTGATACCCACGAACGGGTCGCTATTCATTTGTCGTAGTCCGAAATAGGCTAATATACGATTTTCTCCTGTGATGGGTACGATATCCGAAGCGATGGACATGGCCAATAGTGGGAGCAAGCGATAGACTTGTGTTAGCGGTATATGGTGTGCTATGGCATAGGCTTGCATAAACTTGAAGCCTACTCCACACCCTGATAGGTCTTTGTATGGATAGTGGCAGTCGGCCCGTTTCATATTCAGAACGGCTACTGCTTGTGGTAGGGTATCGCCTGGTGTGTGGTGGTCACAGATGATGAAGTCGATTCCTTTGGTTTGTGCGTATGCCACTTTATCGATGGCTTTGATGCCGCAGTCCAAGGCGATGATGAGGGTACATCCTTGTTCTTTGGCATAGTCTATTCCTTTGAACGAGATGCCATATCCTTCGGTGTATCGGTCGGGTATGTAGAAGTCGAGATGTTGTGTCTGTGTAGCGAGGAAACGGTAGATGAGTGCGACAGCCGTTGTGCCGTCCACATCATAGTCACCGTAGATAAGGATGCGTTCATTGTTTTGTATGGCTTGTGTCAAGCGTTCGACTGCGGCTTGCATGTCTTGCATCAAGAAAGGGTCGTGTAGGCAGTCCAACGAAGGGCGGACAAACATACGTGCTTCGTCCGCATTGCGCACGCCACGGCACACCAATAGGTGGGCAGATGCCATGCTGATATGCAGGTCTTTGACCAATAGTTGTTGAATGGCGATTTGTTCTTCACTCAACGAGGTTATTTCCCAACGATAATCCACTAGTTGTTGTATGTTATATGATTTGGAACTGATCCACATCTTTCCACAAGGGTAATACCTCACGGAAGTGGTGTAGTCGTTCGATGTCAAAGGTTGCTATTTTGGTTCCTTGTTCGTCATCCTCGAAGGATGCAATGGGTTGCATTAAGGTGTTGTATGCTACGGAGTGTCCGGTGTAGTGTAGTCCCATTCCGTCGTTTCCAACGCAGTTGGTAGCAGCGATGTAGCATTGGTTTTCTATAGCTCTGGCAGCCACGAGGTAGTCCCAATACTGGATGCGTATATCTGGCCAATTGGCGACCACTAATAGGATATCGTAGTCGTTGCCAGATAGGTTGCGTGCCCAAGCTGGGAATCGAAGGTCGTAGCATATGAGCAGTTGTAGTCGTACTCCTTGGTATTGAAAGGTATGTCGATGTTGTGCAGGAGCAAAAAACTGATCTTCTCCTCCGTGTGCATAGAGGTGTCTTTTGTCTTGATACTCTACAGGTTCGTTTGGTTTGACCATAAATCCTCGATTGACCAATCGATGGTTTTGTGGGTCGGGTTGGCAGATGAAAGAACCGACGATGGCTATATGGTGTGTATCTGCCAAGTGTTGCAATGTGTGCATGGTTGGTCCGTCCATTCCTTCGGCTAACTCGGGATGGTCGGTGCAGAATCCTGTGGTAAACATTTCGGGTAACAATGCCACATCGGCCTTACCGGCCAATGCGGCTATTCGTTCTGATGTAGCGTCTAAGTTCGCTTGCTTATCTGCCCACAGGATAGGGTATTGTAATAAAGCTATTTTGAACACGTTTTATTTCTTTTTTGCATCGTTTGGTTTGCTGATGGCTTCACGCATGGAGGTATCGGCTTGAATGTTTTGCATGCGGTAATAGTCCATGATGCCTAAGTTCCCGTTTCTGAAAGCTTCAGCCATGGCTTGTGGCACCAATGCTTCGGCTTCTATCACCATCGCTCTGGCTTCTTGTGCTTTGGCTTTCATCTCTTGCTCGGTAGCAATAGCCATTGCGCGACGTTCTTCGGCTTTGGCTTGTGCGATATTTTTGTCCGCTTGTGCTTGGTCCATTTGCAATTGTGCGCCGATGTTTTTACCTACATCAATGTCGGCGATATCGATACTCAAGATTTCGAACGCTGTACCATCGTCGAGTCCTTTGCTCAGTACGAGTTTGGAGATGCTGTCTGGGTTTTCCAAAACGGACTTGTGGCTGGCAGATGAACCGATGCTGGACACGATTCCTTCGCCTACACGTGCTAAGATGGTATCTTCACCGGCACCACCGACCAATTGGTTGATGTTGGCACGAACGGTGACGCGAGCGCGTGTGATAAGCTGGATTCCGTCTTTGGCAACTGCAGTAACAGGGGGTGTGTCAATCACTCGTGGGTTGACAGACATTTGTACTGCTTCGAACACGTCACGTCCTGCCAAGTCAATAGCAGTAGCCATTTGGAAAGGAAGTTGAATATTGGCTTTGTTGGCACTAACGAGCGCATGTACCACGCGTTCGATGTGTCCGCCAGCCAAATAGTGTGCTTCCAAACCATCACGTTTGACGTCGGATAGACCCGCTTTGTGCGCTTCGATAAGGCAGTTAACAATCTTGGTTGGTGGTACTTTACGGATGCGCATCAAGAATAGTTGTATGAGGGATACATGGACACCGCTAACAACAGCGTTGATCCACAACATAAAAGGTACATAGTAGAAGAAAAGAATGACAAAAACAAGGATAATCCCTGTGAAAATAATTCCTGTATCCATAGTGAAAAGTATTAATGGGTTAGTAAAAAAGTTACGTTAAGCTTTGTTGTTTTCTTTCTCATAGATATCCTTGGCTGCTTTTTCCAAGTCGTTGATTTTCTTTCCTGGTTTAGCCAAATTGACTTTGGACTCAATCTTGGTATCCAATGACATTTTTTTGAGGGCATTGCTTTTGAGGAAAATATATATGGTAATGCATGTAAAGAGGATACATGCCCCCAATGTGATATGTCCTGCATAAGCAAAGAGAGGTGTCAAACGAATATAAGCCAAGGTAACGCTTCCAATGAAACATCCAATGCCACAAATACCGGCGAAGCCAAATCCTGGCAGGAGAAATATCTCAGCAATCAGTAAAACGATGCCGACTATCAAGAGAAGTACAACGAGAAAAATGTCCATGGTAGTCAAAAATTTTAAGGGTGAATAAATCAAGGTTCAAATAATATTTGACTGCAAAGATAATACTATTCTTTTGATTAAACAAAAAAATGTTTCGACATGGAGAATTATGGAGGCGCGTTCACGCGTTCGGTAACGAGGTTGCGCGAATGATATCGCTCTGCTCTATCATTGAAAGCAACTCGTACCTCCGCTTTTCCCCATAGCAAACAGATAAATCTTGGTTTGCTATGGGGTTAACAGACCCCTCCGCCCGCGCGTTCGGTAACGCCGCGTTTGGTGACATGGTCGCAGAGTGATTGAGACATTTCCGAGACATTTCCGAGACATTTCCAAGATGATGTCATTAGCATCTCGTTCGCATCGCGGACGAGACCGTAGGGTGACCGTACCTTGTGAACACGGTTTTCAAGTTCCTACTTGCAAAGATAATACGTTGGTTGTAGCATTTTTGTGACATTTTGCCACATTCGTTATCTCAAATAATTACTATCAAGTAAAAGCAAGAAATCCATTTCTACATTACAAAATAGGGCGCTTATTGTTGGTGGTATCCCTATGCTGCATCTCTGTTTTCTACGACCTATAATAGACTACAATATGCATAATAACGCTTCCTGGATAGCAATACATAGCAACAAAAAAGTCCCTTCACAATTGAAGGGACCTTATTTATGTTAAGTGTTGTCTATTAGAACAAGTAACGAACACCAAGGCTAAATCCAGTCATATAGATACCTCTTGAGTAGAAACCAAAAGCATCATCAACACCTTCAATACCAATATTTGGACGCCAGTCTATTGAAAGTTGCAATGGGAACCAGAAATTATATTCTACTCCAACATGAGCAACTACACCTGCATACCAGAATGGTTGTTTAAAACCGTGGATACCAGCACCAGCACCTACACCAAGACTCCAATTCCATTCACCTTGATTGTTCCAAGGAATAGCTGTACCAAATGGGTTAATCCAATCGAAAGTAGCGGCAGCACCGAAACCATTAAACATAGGAATGTTAATAGAAAAATCAATCATATTTGCATCACCAATAGCTTGTTGGTAAGATAGGTCAATACCATAACCTAAGTTAACACCAATAGCACGTGGTTGAGCTGCAGCAAAAGCAATACTTGACATTGCTACAATTGCAAGAAGTAAGATTTTTTTCATAAAAATAGATGTTTATAAGTTAATATGTATTATTATTTACTAATCTATAACAACGTTTAATACGACTTGACAAATTTATAGATATTATTTTGAAAACACAAAAAATATTAAAATTAAGTAATATATTATGAGAATTCGTATATTTTATTTCAATTTGACGCAATAGTTTAAATCATGTTCCAATAGCTCAGGATATAGGATTTCTATCAGGTCCTCCAACACCAGATGTGGATATACCACTCCTTGCTCCCAAAAATTGTTGCCACCATGTGTGGTACGTTGACGATTAAAGTTGTACACCTCATCGTTTTTCCATGCATTGAACCACTGATGTTTATTGTCCAGAAGCTGCAATGCTTCTCTGCTATCGGCATTACAACCCACCCAAACATCCGTTTCTCCAAACTCTCGAATAACCTGTTCGGTGCTCAAAGGAATACTTTTGCCACGCTTATCATCCGCATAGTAGTAACGTGCCCCTGCATCCGCAAAGAAAGTCCCCATATAAGTATCTCCACTGGGCACGTACCATGTCCCCCTAAAATCTTGTCCAGACATGATGCTACGTTGTGTATGTGTGCTTAGGTATTGGAGCACTTGCACTTTGCGCGATTCGTACATTTCTCGAGCTTGAGCAAAGATAGAATCAGCCATAGGAAGTTGGTCATACAATGCTCCTACTACTCGTATCCATTCGGCACGACCCAATGGGTGAGACTCCATCCACTCGTTATTGTAGACAATAGTTTGGTTGAATTTTAACAACTGTTGTTGTACAGGATCACCTTCAGCATAGGTGGAAAGCATAATGGCATCGGGCTGACTTCGTATGATGCGTTCATAGGAGGGGTTGAGCGCCTCGCCTAAGGATATACAGGCTTTTGGAAGTGGAGTATAGACCATTTCTGCATTGCATGCGCCTACGATGGTATGCTTTTGACACAAGGCATCCATGAAACCTACTTGTGTGCATGATGTCGTGACCAAACGCTTTATAGGAATAGGTATACTCCAAGTATCGTCGTTTTGTAATTCCTCGGTTAATGAGTCTGGTAAAGCATTGCCTGGACGCAATAAGTAATAGCGTCCCATCCGCTGCGAAAGATTCCATGGACTATACAAATCCATGCGAATATACCCTCCGAAATCTTCTATAACAAACCCTTTGGCATAAGCATTGTAGTGGGATGCTAAGGATGTTGCATTGTCTGTCGTGGAGCGACATGCACAACAGAGTAGGAGTATAAAAACGAACGTGGATACAATGTGCTTCATTACTCAATGCGGTAGAAGAGAATATTGTTTTCTTGTTTTTCTTGTAGCCAATTGTAGAAATGACGTCCAATATGAACATGGTATTTGCGACTAAACATTTGTACACTATTGCTATGCAATGGGTTGATAAGCTTGATCTTGAGTTGATGATTGCCAGGATTTTCATTGCATATATCGTTGAGCTCTGCCATAAATTCAGGGGAAATCGAATACAAAGGCAATAGAATGTTCAATGAAGTCATTTGTTTGTCTTGAACATCCTTGAGCATCTCAACGTTTTTGATATTGAGTTCATATACCGCTTCATTGGCAGGCTTGGCAACAAATCCTCGGAAATCATGTCCTCGCTGTTGGATGCTTCCCGACACTTGTATGTATAGATCTTTCTTGAGCAGTGGCGCAAACTGACGATATGCACTGCCAAAGACAACGAAAGTATAATGTCCGCTATAATCTTCTATAGTATAGCGTCCATAAGGGTTGTTGCTTTTGGATACCAATTCCTCAGAAGAAGTGATGATACCTCCAAAACGTAGGGGAATATTGGTGTAACGTTTGATGAACTCTTGCGGTGTGATCTTTTTCGATGCCCCTTCTTGCTCCTCTTCATCCGATGGAAGATCGGCTGCTGTACGCGCTTCAGGTTTGCTCCAACCAGCAAAGAGATTAAGCAATTCGGAGTCTATATTGCAGAGTTTCTGTATCTCAAAAGCATATTCATCCAATGGGTGTTCGGATAGGTAGATACCGATAAGGTCTTTTTCTATATTCAGACGCTCAATGGTAGAACTGCGCTCGGGTAATGGCAAAGCTGGCTTCTGAATATGAAGGTCTGCATCACCAAACATATCAAAAATCGTTTGTCCACGTTGTAGTTTGTCCTGCTGATAACGCGAACCATATTGCATCAAGATATCCAACCCTTTGCTTCCCTCTTCGCCTGAGTTGACCAATTGCTCGCGATAGAAGTTAGTAAAACTATCAAAAGCACCAGACAAGGCTAATGCCTCAATCGTTTTGCGATTGCATGCCTGTAAGTTGACACGTTCGATAAAATCGTATATATCCTTGTATTTGCCATTCTTTTCGCGTTCCAGTATGATCGCCTCTACGGCTCCCTCACCTACACCTAAGATGCCACCCAAACCAAAACGAATATCTCCCGATTGGTTTACGGTAAAGTTGAGCTCCGATTCGTTAACATCTGGCTCCAACACATTGATATGCATCGAACGGCACTCTTGCATGAGTTTGGTAACCGTTGTGATGTCGTCTTTTGATACCGTCAAGTTGGCTGCAAGGAATGCTGCGGGATAGTGCGCCTTGAGATAAGCGGTTTGGTATGCTACCCATGAGTAGCATGCAGCATGCGATTTGTTGAAAGCATACGAAGCAAAAGCCTCCCAGTCTTTCCAAATCTTTTCCAAAATAGTAGCATCGTGACCATTCTGTTTGCCTCCGTCCATGAACTTACCCTTGAGCTCCTCAAGCACCTTAATCTGTTTCTTACCCATGGCCTTACGCAACTTGTCACTTTCACCTCGTGTGAAGTTGGCCAATAGGCGTGAGAGAAGCATGACTTGCTCTTGATAGACAGTGATACCATAAGTGTCCTTGAGGTATTTCTCCATGACAGGGATATCGTAGGTCACAGGTTCAAGTCCTTGTTTACGACGGATAAACTGAGGAATGTATGCCATAGGACCTGGACGATACAACGCATTCATCGCAATCAAGTCACCCATTACGGTAGGTTTGAGCTCCTTGAGGTATTTTTGCATACCCGGCGATTCAAACTGGAAGACGGCAATAGTCCGACCTTCTTGGAATAGTTTATACGTATCGGCATCGTCTTTGGGGAGATGATCTACATCCACATCTATACCTACGGACTTTTTGATATTGGAAAGTGTCTCCTTGATGATAGTGAGGGTCTTGAGACCCAAGAAGTCCATCTTGATGAGTCCGACAGACTCTACCACATGCCCATCATATTCGGTCACTAAGATACGTTTGTTGGTCTTGCGATCCTCTATGGTACTTAGCGGTACGAAATTGGTTAAGTCATCCGCACCAATGATTACACCACAAGCATGTATGCCCACTTGTCGAACGGTGTCTTCTAATTGTTGTGCGTAGTGGAGCATGGACTGAATATTCTCATTGCCATGTTTGAGCATGTCCTTCAACTCGTCCACATAAGTATAGCAATTCTTTAGGTTGACTTTGGGTGATTTGCCTTTTTCATCTTTAATGTTATCAGGAAATCCTCTGCTTGGGATAAGACTTTTGATATGATTCACTTCGGGCAGTGGGACACGTTGTACTCGTCCTACATCTGCAATAGCAGATTTGGAAGCCATCACACCATAAGTAATGATATGTGCTACCTGAGTATGACCGTATTTCTCGCTAACCCAATCCAACACCTTGCCACGCCCTGCATCATCAAAGTCGGTATCTATATCGGGAAGAGATATACGGTCTGGATTGAGGAAACGTTCAAACAGCAAGTCGTATTCCAATGGGTCAAGGTCGGTTATTCGAAGGCAATAGGCTACTACACTACCTGCAGCACTTCCACGTCCAGGGCCTACACTCACATCCAACTCTTCACGAGCGGCACGAATGAAATCCATCACAATAAGGAAGTAACCAGGGAAACCCATCGTCTTCATGGTGTGCAACTCAAATTTGATTCGCTCTACCAACTCACACTCATGAGGAGCTAAACCTTGCATGTCCCAACCTATTTGATACAACCCCTTTTCACCTATTTGTTCCAACTGCTTGGCCAGTTCAGGGTAACGTTTCTTGGCTCCTTCCCATGTGAGGTAGGCAAGGTAATCGGCTTCTAACTTGATGCGGTAAAGTTTGTCGTAACCACCTAATTGCTTGATTTTCTTTAGAGCTTGCTCTTCGGACAGAATAGTCTTGCCATTTTCATCTTCGGTGAACTCCTTGAACAACTCTTGCTCGCTGATGCGTTGGCGATACGTTTCTTCTGTACCAAATGTCTCAGGTATAGGGAACTTAGGCATCAATGGGCCTGAATCGATGTCATACACTTCTACCTTGTCTGCAATCTCCTGAGTATTGGTGATCGCCTCGGGTATATCAGCAAAGAGAACTTGCATCTCTTCTGGACTCTTCAACCACTCCTGCTTGGTGTAGTGCATGCGGTCTTCGTTGTCCACAAATTGGTCGGTACTTAGACAAATCAGTCTATCATGTGCCTCAGAATGTTCTTCGTCAACGAAATGGACATCGTTGGTAGCAATGACTTTGACGTTGTGCTTATGTGCCAATTCTATTAGGATAGGATTGACACGTTTTTGTACTTGGTACGTATGTTGATCTGCATGTGGCTTGTCTGTTTGATGGCGTTGTATTTCAATGTAATAGTCTTCACCAAACAAATTCTTGAACCATAAGATGGCCTCTTCGGCTTCTTCTATACGGTTGGCTAATATCTTTTGAGACAACTCACCACCCAAACATGCAGATGAGCAAATGACACCTTCGTGGTACTGTGCGAGAAGTTCTTTGTCAATACGAGCCGTACGATAGAAACACTCATCCATGAAACTTTCGCTGACCATCTTGCACAAGTTACGATAACCTAACTCGTTCTTGGCTAATAAGATGAGGTGCCACCCAGACATGTCCACTGTATAAGTCCTTCCTTCTCCCGTAGTATCCTTCACATCCTTGTCTCTTAGGTTGCGATGACGACGGGCACAATATGCCTCTACTCCAACGATTGGTTTGAATGGAACGAAGGTTTGACGTTGGTCTTCAGACAACGCCATCTGAGTTTCGTCCCACTTTTTTTTGTTGTCAGCGTTGACTTTTTTGCAGTAGTCAAGAAAAATCTTGATACCGTACATGTTACCATGGTCTGTGAGTGCCATAGCAGGCATCTGGTACTTGATGCATTTGTCAACCAACTGATTGATCTTGGACATGCCGTCCAAAAGGGAGTACTCGGAATGAACGTGTAAGTGTGTGAAAGACATTGTAAGGTATGGTGTTTGAGATTATACAATAGTGGATTGCAAAGGTACAACTTTTAAGTCAAATATACAACCCTAAACAAGCATACAAAAAAAGTTTTTGACTGAATTTTTAGAGGCTATTGGGCAAAGACAAAGGAAGAAATAGTTGTAGGATGAAAAGATGAATTGTTAAAAAAATAAAACCTATTTGTCAATTGCTATTTTTTTTATACCTTTGCACCCAAATTTAATATAAATTGTCTTAATATGTCCACACACGATACATCCAATACCACTTCTCAAACTCCGATAGCAGCGCTTGGTGAGTTTGGATTGATTAAACGTTTGACACAAGATATCAAACTCCAGCAACCCTCTTCCTTGAAAGGCATTGGCGATGATGCTGCAGTCTTGGACTATACCAAACATGGTCAAGATATGCAGACATTGGTTACCTCAGACTTGTTGCTTGAGGGCATTCATTTCAATTTGGAGTATGTCCCACTAAAGCATTTAGGATACAAGGCTGCGGTTGTTAATTTTTCTGATATCTATGCGATGAATGGTACTCCAACTCAGATAATAGTTTCGTTGGGTATATCCAAGCGTTTTTCTGTAGAGGATGTGCAAGCATTGTATGATGGTATCAAATTGGCTTGTGAGCATTATCATGTAGATATCGTTGGAGGAGATACCACCTCATCTATGACCGGCTTAACTATTAGCATCACTTGTATGGGAGTGGCAAATAAGGCTGAAGTGGTTTATCGTGATGGGGCCAAAGTGAATGACTTGATTTGTGTCACAGGAAACTTAGGCGCTGCTTATTTGGGACTACAGTTGTTGGAACGTGAGCGTATAGTGATGCAAGCCAATGCTAAAGCTACCCCAGCTTTTGAGGGTAAAGAGTATCTGTTGGAAAGACAATTGAAACCTCAAGCACGTGTGGATATTATTCAACAATTGAAACAAGCAGGTATCAAACCTACCGCGATGATGGATATTTCTGATGGATTGAGTAGTGAGTTGATGCACATCTGTACGCAGTCGGGAGTGGGGTGCGCTATCTATGAAGACAAATTGCCAATTGATTATCAGTCGGCAGTATTGGCAGAGGAAATGAATATGAGCATCGTAACCTGCGCATTGAATGGAGGAGAAGATTACGAATTGTTGTTTACATGCAGCTTGGATGATTATGAGAAATTGATACCTATCGATGACCTTTATTTGGTGGGACATATCACCAAACCAGAGTATGGAACGATGTTGATAGGTCGCAATGGAGAGGAACTATCACTCCAAGCACAAGGATGGCAAGCTTTTAAAGAAAACTAATTGATAAATTACACATTGATGAAAAAACTATTATTACTACTGCTTATTATTTCTCCATTAACCATGATGGCTGAGAAGATGGAGAAAGTGGAACCCTCTTTGTTGGTAGGTGTGGGTGCAGGCGCTTCAAGTTTGGATGATATATGGAGACCCGAAGCGAATATTGAAGTAAACTTTGGTGCCCAATTCCGTACAGGACATGCTATGTATTTAGGTTTTGCTTTCAATCGTATGAATAGAGAGACTACCGAATCAGACAAACGAACAGGACGTACCAACTTTCCTATCTATTTGTTGTACCAATGGAGAGCCTTTGGCTGGAACAAGAACATGGCGGACAAACATAATTGGTCACCTTATGTAGGTATCAAGGCTGGTTGGAACTTTATACAAGATGTACGCATCGGTGAGACAGTAGCTGAACAAAACAACCGGGAGTTAGAAGGACAAGTATTCGCTGCTCCACAAGTGGGTATTGACTTGAGATGCGCCGAGTATTTGGCATTAGGTATCACGTTTGAGTGCGAATTCTCACGCCGTTACTTCGAGTACGGAGGCAATGTGGCTAAACCAAGATTCTTATTAACATTTAGATTCTAAGACGTTCGAGTCAATCGAATGAATAGCGTGCTATTAGTAATCAAGCACGATACATAACAACAAGCGAGGCTTTAAGCCCCGCTTGTTTGTTGATTAGATGCCTAATTTCTTTCTTATCTCTTTAGGTATCGCGTTTTTGTGTACCAAAACGTTATTGGTTTTGTATTGCATAAATGCTTCAGAAACGTACCAAATACCATGATAGTTGCTTTTTTGGGTTCCCCAAGAATTCTTAATCATGTAATATCGCTTGCCATTTTGGTCTTTTGCAGTACCGAAAATTTGCATGCCATGGTCGTCTGTTGTCTCCCAATTGTCATACGCTTCTTGTCTCATGGCTTGTGTGATGATTTTCTCGGGTAGTGGTTTTTTGGTGAGTTCATCGCGTTTGTCTGTTTCGCTTAGTCCTAACCAACGTGCAGCATCACTGCCAGTAAGATCTGCCCCTTTGTCTGCATCAGGAACAACACCTATTCCCTTACGGGTAAAACCAATTTCACTGATATCAGCAGCCCAACCTAAGGTATAACCTTTGGCTATGGCATTGTCAATGATAGCCATCATCTCTTCCATAGGAACGTTATACATTTGGTCCATGCGCCAGTTGTCAGGAACTTCCAATGCAAACTGTGTATAGAATGGATGATGAGTGTAGCTGGTGATGCTGACGTAGTCATCGGCTTTCAATCCTAACATCTCAACGAATGTTTTAGGAGTGTACTCTTTTCCTTCGTATACGAATGTTTGTGGACATGCGCCGAGGTAAGTGTCGTACACAGCACTGATAGCTTTTTTCCATGCAGGAGTGAGTTTTTTGATCTTACTATTGCTGGTGATAGCATCTACTATTCCTCCTGCCACTGCATCCAATTCGGTGTGAACAGGGAGAGTATCGGCAGGGGTGCTGCCGTATTGGATACCAGGCATAACCGATTGTGGAACGAGACCATAGTTCTTGAGACAATAAATCACATCATAAGTGGAACCTCCAGGAGCAAATTGTGCGTTGCCGTACATGCGTACTACGTATTCTGCTCGGTCTACCATGGTGTGGTGTACAACGAACATCTCACTAAGATCATAAATGCCCTTGCCCATACGTATGAGCTCACTTTCGAGAAAACCAATGGCAGAATAGCTCCAACAAGTGCCACTGCGATTTTGGTCTTTGACGGGGGTAATACCAATGCTATCAATGGTTGTAAAGCGAAATCCTTCGGTGGAGTCGCTCGCTGTTTGCGTTTCGTTCTGTGCTAATGTAGTGAGGGTGAAAGCACAGAGAAGAAAAGAAAGAAATACTTTTTTCATATATCCAATATTATAGTTTGTTTTTTTGTTACACGTTTATGGTTGTACACCGATGCTGGCTTTGTAAATCTGATTGGTTAATGTCTTGAGGAAGTCTTGTCCTTCGGGTTCAGTGTAACCGTTCGTCATAGCCACTATTCCCCAACGGTCTTGTGGACTCCATATCATGATGCTTCTCAAACCATAAGCACTTCCCGTATGTCCTATAGGATATAGTCCTGCTTGGTTGTATTTTTCGTCGTCAATATAGTCAACAAATTCTTTGAGACACAATCCGTATTGTTCTTCCCATTCGTGAATGTTTTGAATATACCAAATGGGTGTTTGCATCGTTTTGGCACTTTGCTCAGAGATGATGCGTATACCATTATACTCTCCATAATTCATATGCATAATCATGTATTGTGCCAAATCGTGTGCCGAGATCTTGACTCCTCCTGTAGGTGAGAAAATAGGCGCAGAGTAGCCCATTACATACCCCTCCATGCGGTGAGATACGCTACTATATGCGTTGGATTTTTTGTATTCTCCCTCTCTTGGACGATAAATTTGAGCAAAGAGTTCATTGTCTAAAGTATCAATATTGTGCCCACCATTTAGTCCAAGACGAAGAATAATGCTGTCTCTCACGTAGTTGTCAAATCGTACTCCAGATACTTTTTCAAGTATAGCTCCAGCAAGATTAAGTCCTAAATTGGAATAGTTGTATCCTTCTCCTGGAGCATACTCATAGTAGGTGGCCATGCAGTCGCCTGATATGGCAGGGTTGAGGTGGTCAATGGTAGAGTAATTCTCTGGATCACGAAAACTGGCTGTGTGCGAGAGAACCATACGAAGAGTGATAGGATGGTTAGGGTGATGTGGGTTGCGGATGGTAAAGCCAATAAGATCACTTATATCATCGTCCAAGGATATGATACCTTTGTCCACAAGTTGCATAAGCGAGGTGGCGGTGAAGGACTTGGAAATAGATGCAATACGCATCATGTGATGGTTGGCAAGTGGAACCTTACTCTCAAGGTCTTTGTAACCGAATGACTGATTGTAAACAATTTTTCCACCTTGGACTACTGCAGCTGATATACCTACGACATGAAAGTCGTTCATTACTTGCATGATGGCTTCATTGGTTCGTTTCTCAAGTGGCGAAGTACAACTGGTAAGCAATAGTGTGGAAACTATTATGCCCCAAAGGAAATGGTTGATTTTCATGATAGGATCGTTATATTTTTTATAAAACAAAGATTATTCAAAAACAAGCAATCGTTCTCGTGCAATAATAACAGTCGTTGCATGTTTATTATTTTGCGGTTGTAAAGGTACAATATTTTTTTGAAATATGCAAACGCTTAGGTCAAGATTTGGGAATAAGGACGCTGTGCAATTGTCTGGAAAATGGTACTATGTGCCTGTGGAAATTCGCAAAAAAAACAAATGAGGTTGTGCGGCGGCACAACCTCAACGTGATATGTAAGTGATAAGACTAAGTCATTTTGTTAAAATATACGTCTGTTCATTTTATCTTGAGTAGTCTTTGTGTCCTGTATGGAACCAAGCACGATATGGAGCATGTCAAACCCAAGAAGTGGATTTTATCAATCGGGGAACTCCATAAGGTATGCCTTGATAAATTCGTCTATATCTCCATCCATGACAGCATTGACATTGCTGGTTTGGTAATTGGTTCGATGGTCTTTCACACGGCGGTCATCAAACACGTAGGAACGAATTTGACTTCCCCATTCGATCTTTTTCTTGCCAGCTTCCACTTTGGCTGCGGCTTGGCGACGTTTCTCCAATTCCAATTCATAGAGTTGACTACGCAAGTGGCGAAGTGCATTCTCACGGTTTTTAGGTTGGTCGCGCGTCTCAGTGTTTTCAATGACAATCTCGTCTGGTTGATTGGTCAATGGGTTGATGAACTTATAGTGCAAGCGAACACCAGACTCTACCTTATTGACGTTCTGTCCACCAGCACCTGATGAACGGAAAGTGTCCCAAGATATAGCAGAGGGGTCTACATGGATATCAATGCTATCATCAATCAAAGGTACGACAAATACCGATGCAAACGATGTCATGCGTTTACCTTGTGCGTTGTATGGGCTAACACGTACCAAACGATGTACTCCATTCTCACTCTTCAAATAACCATACGCCATATCGCCCTCGATATTGAAAGTGACAGTCTTAATGCCCGCTTCATCGCCTTCTTGTAGGTTGGCAATGGTGGTTTTGTAGTCATGTTTCTCGCAGTAACGCAGATACATACGCATCAGTTGCTCTGCCCAATCTTGAGCTTCAGTACCTCCTGCACCAGATACAATCTTCAATACTGCAGGCATTTGATCCTCTTCGTGCGACAACATGTTTTTCATCTCCAAGGACTCTACCTCAGACAAGGCATGAGCGTAGGCTTGATCTACTTCCTCCTCGCTCACCAGTTCTTCTTTGAAATAGTCAAAAGCCAATTGCAACTCATCTACAGACGAGCGAACCCCTTCGTAACCTTCAATCCAACGTTTCAAACCTTTGACTTTGCGCATCTGCGCTTCGGCTGATTTGGCATCGTTCCAAAATTCGGGTGATTGGGTGCGAATCTCTTCTTCTTCCAATTGTATGCGTTTTTCGTCAATTGCCAGATATTGTTTGAGTTTATCTGCACGAAGTTGAAGTTCTTTGAGTTGTTCTAATGTAATCATAATGTAAGCACTGTAAAAATCGCGACAAAGGTACTGATTTTTTTGTACATTCACAAATTTTGTTGTAACTTTGCACCTTGAGGATATATGGACATATTTAATTACGGAGTGAATATTTATTATGCAACGCACTTATAAAGAGATATTACAAGACTTGTCTGCCCAACAATATGTAGGGGTGTATCTCTTGTCGGGTACGGAGACCTATTTTATAGACTTGATAGCCAAACGGATAGAGGAAAATGTTTTGGATGAAACTGCCAAAGTGTTTGACCAAACAATAGTCTATGGAAAGGATCTGCCAGGAGCAGATATATCACCCGTAATCAGCGATGCCCGAGGTTTCCCTATGATGGGAACACATAAGGTGATTATTGTGCGTGAGGCACAAAACATAAAAAAATGGGATGCCTTAACTGCCTATCTGGACAACATGATGCCCTCCACCATCTTGGTGTTGTGTTACAAGTATAGTAAACCGGATGCACGTTTGTCGGTATTCAAAAAATGCAAAGACGCAAAATATCCTCAAGTAGCCTTTTGTGTATGTGAACATCTACCTGCATGGGAAGTTTCTGCATGGGTGAAAAATTATATGCAAAACTATCTCAAGAAACTCAATCTAAACAAAGGAATAGCACCGAATGTGCCAGATATGCTCGTGGATAATATAGGCAATGACCTTGCACAAATAACGAGTGCTGTTCATAAACTTTTGGAAGGGTGCCCAGAGAATGTGACCACGATCGATGCAACACTCGTAGAACGCAATGTGGGTATTAGTAAAGATTATAATGTGTTTGAACTACGTGATGCACTCATACAAGGTGACTCACTCAAGGCATATCGCATTGCAAAATATTTTGCAAGTTCCAAAGACCATCCTATGGTTAAAGAGATGATAGTTCTGTTTAATTTCTTTGCCAATTTGATGCTCTACCACTACTTGCCAAACAAATCAAATATTCACGAAGTGGCAACCAAATTGGGTGAAAGAGATAATGCAATCAAAAATTACGAGATAGCAGCAAGAAGATTTAATGCGGGCAAAACATTGCGTATTATTCGCTATTTTAGAGAAGCAGATGCAAAGTTGAAAGGAATGAACAACCCTAGTGCTAAGGATGCAGACTTGTGGAAAGAGTTGCTATTCAAAATATTAAATTAGATTGATATTGCTAATCTAAATTTGGATATGTGCGAAAAAAGTATTACTTTTGCAAACCGATTTCTAGAAGAGGATAAATTTGACTGCTTGCGACCTCTATAAAAGAATGCTAAAACTTGTGCCACAAGACTCAAACAGTCGCTTGTGGTTTTTTTTATCTTGATTTTATTAAGGTACACATTATATAATATTAATATGAATTACTTATTTACATCAGAAAGTGTTAGTGAAGGACATCCAGATAAAGTAGCCGATCAAATATCTGACGCCATCTTAGATAACCTATTAGCAGTAGATCCAAATAGTCATGTGGCATGCGAAACGATGGTGACCACAGGGCAAGTAGTTGTGGCAGGAGAGGTGAGAAGTAAAGCCTATGTGGATGTGCAACATGTCGTGCGCGAGCAAATAGAACAGATAGGATACAACAAAGCCGAATATAAGTTTGATGCAGCTAGTTGTGGAATATTGACTGCTATTCATGAGCAATCAGAAGATATCAATCAGGGCGTGAGCCGCAAGGGTAAACTCAATCAAGGAGCTGGAGATCAAGGTATGATGTTTGGGTATGCAACCAATGAAACGGAAAACTATATGCCACTCACGTTGGATATGGCTCATACCTTGGTATATACACTCGCACAAATAAGAAAAGAAGGTAAGCAAATGTTGTACCTAAGACCAGACTCCAAGAGCCAAGTGACGATTGAATATAGCGAATCGGGTACTCCATTGCGTATAGATACCATAGTCTTGTCTACACAGCACGATCCCGACGTAACACAAGAACAAATACGTGAAGATGTTATCAATATCCTATTGCCACGCGTAGCTACGAGAGATAAACGGTATGAAGAATTGTTGCAAGGCAATTTTAAGTTGTTAGTAAATCCTACAGGTAATTTTGTGATCGGAGGACCTCATGGAGATACTGGTTTGACGGGAAGAAAGATAATTGTTGATACCTATGGTGGAAGAGGAGCTCACGGAGGGGGTGCTTTTTCAGGAAAAGACCCATCAAAAGTGGACCGCTCGGCAGCATATGCAGCTCGATGGATTGCCAAAAATTTGGTGGCAGCAGGTGTGGCTGACCAAGTATTGGTGCAGATAAGTTATGCAATAGGTGTGGCACAACCTGTGAGTATATGTGTGGATACTTATGGTACATGCAAACTGAAAGATAAAAATGGTAAATGTGTCAAAGACGCTGTCATTGCAAAGAAAGTCCTCAAACTCTTTGATTTAAGACCAGGAGCAATTGAAAGAGACCTGAAACTACGTCAACCAATCTACACCGAAACAGCATCCTATGGACATATGGGTAGAAAACCACATTGGGTAGAAAAACAGTTTGTAGGGGAGAATGGCAAGGTGATACAAAAACAAGTAGAGTTGTTTACTTGGGAGAAATTGGACAAGGTAGAACAAATAAAACAAGCATTTGCACTTTGAATACATGAAACCTAAAAGTCTGCGTATTATCATGGTAACAGGCATCGTTTTGGTGGCCTTGTTATTGGATCAAGCTCTGAAATTGTATATCCGCACACATTTCTATTTGGGTGAATCGCATGAGATATTGCCATTCTTCCAATTATGCTTTGTGGAAAATAATGGAATGGCTTTTGGTATCGAATGGTTTGATAAACTCTTTCTAACTCTTTTTCGTATAGTAGCCGTTGGACTGTTGGGATATTACTTGCATAGTTTGCTCAACCAACCTGCAATAAAAAAAGGCTATCTGGCTTCTATTGCCTTGATTACTGCTGGTGCTATGGGTAATATCATTGATTGCATTTTTTATGGCAAACTTTTTGGGTATGAAGATTGGTTTTATGGAAGGGTAGTCGATATGCTCTATTTCCCATTGATTACGAATAGTGCTGGAGAATGTATTTTCTTTAGACCTGTTTTTAATTTGGCAGATAGTTGCATAACCGTGGCAGTTCTACTAATCTTGTTCTTCTATAGAAAGGATTTGGATCAAAGCTTGTCAAACAAGAATAATGAATAGGAGTCACAATACATCATTTGCAATCTGTTGCTTATTACTAAGCACGGTGCTGTTTTTGTTGGTCGCATGCCGACCCAAGGGGGTACTGTCTGTTCAAGAGATGGAGGACTTGTTGTATGAATTGCACATAACCGATGGAGTAATCGATCAAGCAGGTTTGGTTTATGGACACGATGAAGAGCAACGTGCATATTACGCAGTAACAATGCAAAAGATGGGCATCACTCAAGAAGAGTTTGACTCGTCCATTGTATGGTACACGCATCATCCACAAACCTTTAATAAGATATACCCCAAGGTAATGAAACGTTTGGAGGATAAGAAAGCTGAATATACGGCTCTTTTACTCGCCTCCAAGGACCAATTGGCTCCTCAGACAAAACCGGTTAAGGTCTTGCCACCGATTGAAGATGTAGTACAACAAATGCATCATGGATTGCCATTGGTTTGGTATCAACCTGTAGAACCAATTGACTATTTGATACCTTCGCAAGATTCAATACTGGATGTGGCGACATGTGATGCGCTGATTACTAAAGATACATTGCGAACAACTGCAGATTCTTTACCTGAGGTGAAGAAAGAGAAAAAAGATGTGGATTGGGCTGGTTTTAATACGGTAAGAAGCAATAAAATTAAACCCGATGATGCAGTCCTGCTAAGGAAAAATGATGAATAAACGTCAAAAAGTATAAAAAAGTTTGTACGTTTTAAAAAATATTATTACCTTTGCACGCTTTTTCGGCGCAAGTGCCGATGATATATTATAAACCGCCAAGTTGGGCAGTGGGGCGTGGCCCGTAAATGAAGTCTGTCGACTTGGTCTAAAATTATTTATTACATGAACACTTTAAGTTACAAAACAGTGTCAGCAAACAAGGCAACTGCTCAAAAAGAGTGGGTTGTTGTTGATGCTGAAGGCCAAATTTTAGGCCGTATGTGCTCCAAAGTAGCTAAACTACTTCGTGGAAAGTACAAACCAAACTTTACACCTAACGTGGATTGTGGTGATAATGTGATTATTATCAACGCAGACAAGGTGAAAATGACAGGTAACAAATGGAACGATCGTATCTATGTTCGTTACACAGGTTTCCCAGGTGGACAAAGAGAAATGACCCCTGCACAACTTCTTGAGAAAGGCGCAGACAGACTTATGCGCAAGGTGATCAAAGGTATGTTGCCAAAGAACCGTCTCGGAAGCAAACTTATCACCAACTTGTATGTATTCGGTGGCGCAGAGCACAACATGCAAGCTCAACAACCAAAACAAATTGATATTAACACTCTTAAATAATTGAACGATGGAAGTTATTAATGCATTAGGTCGTCGTAAAGCTGCAATTGCACGTGTTTACGTTAGTGAAGGTGCTGGCAAGATTACAATCAATGGACGTGATCTTGAAGTTTATTTCCCAAGCTCCATCCTTCAATATGTTGTTAAGCAACCTCTTAATAAATTAGGTGTTGCAGAGAAATATGATATCCGTGTTAACTTGGATGGCGGTGGATTCAAAGGTCAAGCTGAGGCTTTGCGTTTGGCTATCGCACGTGCTCTCGTTAAAATCAATCCAGAAGATAAAGCTGCCTTGAGAGCTGAAGGCTTTATGACACGTGACGCGAGAGTTGTTGAACGTAAGAAACCAGGTCAACCAAAAGCTCGCAAACATTTCCAATTCAGCAAACGTTAATCTCCAATTCCTGCAGACGCTTTATGCCTACTGCAGGAATCTTTTGTTTGATTAAAAGGTCTATGAAAACTACAAGCCTTGCGGTTTGACAAGGAAATGGCAAACTGAAAAATCGAAACAAAAGAGAAGGAATAGTATAAACCAATTAATTTATTTTTTCAAAATGAGAACTAATTTTGAACAACTACTTGAGGCTGGTTGCCACTTTGGTCACCTCAAACGTAAATGGAATCCTGCAATGGCTCCTTACATTTTCATGGAGCGTAATGGTATCCACATCATTGACTTGAACAAGACTGCTATTAAAATTGAAGAGGCAGCAGAAGCATTGAAAAACATTGCTAAGTCAGGAAGAAAAGTGCTTTTCGTATCTACTAAAAAACAAGGTCAAGAAGTAGTAGCTGCAAAAGCGCAAGAAATTGAAATGCCATACATCACCGAGCGTTGGGCTGGTGGTATGTTGACTAACTTCCCTACTATTCGTAAGGCTGTTAAGAAAATGGCTACTATCGATAAAATGATGTCTGATGGTACTTTTGACAACGTATCTAAAAGAGAGAAACTTCAAATCACTCGTCAACGCGAGAAGTTGGAGAAGAACTTGGGCAGTATCAAGGATTTGACTAGACTTCCAAGTGCACTCTTTGTAGTTGACGTGATGAAAGAGCACATCGCAGTGGCTGAGGCTAACCGTTTGGGTATTCCAGTATTTGGTATCGTTGATACAAACTCTAATCCTAACAATATCGATTACGTTATTCCTGCAAATGACGATGCAACTAAGAGTATTGAAGTTATCCTTACTGCAGTTTGCGAGGCAATCAAAGAAGGTTTGGAAGAGAGAAAAATAGAGAAAGCTGACGAAGAAGCTGCTGCTGCTCAAAATGCTGCTGAGGAGCATCAACCACGTCGTCAAAGAGTAAGAAAAGCTGCTCCTAAAGCTGAGGCTGAGAAAGTAGCAGAAGTGGCTCCAGAAAAAGCTGCTGAATAATTTTACATAATACGAACTTTTTAGAATAAAATACTATGGCTGTTACATTAGCTGATATTAAAAAATTGCGCGATATCACTGGCGCAGGTATGATGGATGTAAAAAAAGCCCTCGAAGAAGCAAATGGTGATTTCGATGTAGCGAAAGATCTATTGCGTAAAAGAGGACAAGCGATAGCTGCTAAACGTAGTGACCGTGAGGCTTCTGAAGGATGTGTATTGGCAAAAGCTGAAAATGGTTTCGGTGCAATCGTTGCTGTAAAATGTGAAACAGACTTCGTTGCTAAGAATGCTGATTTCGTGGCTTTGGTGAAGACTATCCTTGACGTTGCTATGACTGAAAAACCTGCTGACATTGAAGCATTGAAGGCTATCAAAGTAGGTGATTTGACTATCGAAGCATTGGTAACTGAGCGTTCAGGTGTTACTGGTGAGAAAATGGAATTGAGCGATTACGTTTTCCTATCTGCTCCTAAAGTAGATGCTTATAACCACCTTGGTAATAAACTTAGCTCACTTGTAGCTGCTGATGCTGCTGAGGCTGATCAAGATACTATTCACGGTATCTCTATGCAAGTGGCTTCTATGAGTCCTATCGCACTTGATGCTGATCACGTTGCACAAGAGGTTAAAGATAAAGAGTTAGCAGTTGCTATCGAGAAAACCAAACAAGATGAGGTAAACAAAGCTGTTGAGAACGCATTGCGTAAAGCTGGTATCAATCCTGCTCACGCTGATAGCGAAGATCATATTGCTAGCAACACCGCTAAAGGTTGGTTGACAGAAGAGCAAGCACAATTGGCTCGCGACATCAGAGCAAATGTTCCTGCTGAGGCTCAAGCACAAATCAATGAGAAGAAAGTAGAAATGATCGCACAAGGACGTCTTGGTAAGTTCTTGAAAGAATCTACTCTCGTTGAGCAACAATATATCATGAGCGAAAGCAAAGAGCTTGTGAAAGATGTGCTAAAGAAAAACAATGTAACAATTGTTGACTTCAAGCGTGTTACACTCAACCAAGAGTAATAGTTAATAGAATAATGAAAATGACCTTCGCGTTTGCGAGGGTCATTTTTTATTTGTACCTTTGCAAAGTAAATCGCAATATGATATTTTAAAAAACTATAAATAAAATTAATTATGGCAGAAAAGAAACAACGTTTGCTTGCATTGGATGTCCTAAGAGGTATCACCATAGCAGGTATGATCACTGTTAACAACCCTGGTTCATGGGGGCATATTTTTGCTCCACTTAGACATGCCGCATGGAATGGGTGTACTCCAACAGATTTGGTTTTCCCATTTTTTGTTTTTTGTATGGGAGTGGCTATGTATATTAGCTATCGTAAGTATGATTTCCAATTGACAGCAAAGACAGCGTGGCATGCCATATATAGAGGTGCCTTGATTATATTGATAGGCTGGGGATTGAGTTGGTTTGGCATGGCACTTAGACATCTATGTGCAGGTGATGGTTTCTTGTATAGTGTGGTACAATATCCAATAGAGCATATCCGATATTTAGGTGTATTCCCACGATTGGGTATTGTAAGTGCAATGGCAGCACTATTACTCATGGCATTCAAACCCAAAAATACACCATGGGTGATATTAACATTATTGGCAGGATATTGTATCTTGATATCTGTAACCAATAGTTTTGAATTGAACGAAGAGAATATCCTATCTATCGTTGACCTTGCAGTATTAGGAGATGGTCATATGTACCATATGGGTGGTATACCATTTGATCCAGAAGGTTTGTTGAGTACTATACCTTGTATTGCGCACTGTCTCGTAGGTGCATGTGTGGGAATGTTGTTGTACAACAAGGATGGTATTTGTGGCAAATATATTAAAGGTGAAGAACCTGATAATTGGGTTAAAGTGAATAGAGTATTTATCTTCAGTGCTATTAGCTTGATGGCAGGTTTCTTGTTAGACTACGCATATCCAATAAATAAAGCAATGTGGTCGGCAAGTTATGTTTTGGTAACATGTGGCTTGGCAGGACTATTGTTGGCATTGCTCATTTGGATTATAGATATCAAAGGAAATAAGAAATGGTGCGTCTTCTTTGAGAGCTTTGGTGTCAATCCACTGTTCATTTTCTGCTTGTCAGCAATCTTTGTGCATATTATGGGTGTTATCAAATTTGATGTAGCAGGAAAGACCTATAATGTTTGGAGTGCATGGTATAGACTATGCATGCAACCACTATTAGGGGATAACTTGGGCAGTCTAGCATGTGCATTAAGTCTCGTGTTTGTTCTCTGGCTCATAGCACATCCTTTGTATAAGAAACGTATATATATCAAAATATAATAAAGAATAGAAACTGACCAAGGTTGACCTTGGTCAGTTTTATTATACATTCAAATATTGAGTCTTTTGGATAAGAATAATTGGAATGTTTGCTATGTGTAAGTTGATGCGGCCTAGTGTTTTATCGTGGTGTTGGTGGAGGCCCCATAGGTCCACCTGGTTGTCTACCTGATTCAATCATATCTTGCATGTGCCCAACCATACCACTTGCTTTATTGTTACCCATCTTGTTGAATTTGTATGAGAAGGATAAAGTGAAATAGGTTGGTAATGTGTTGGTCTTCTTATATTGAATATAGTCCTCTCCTACGATTTGTACAATATTCTTTTTGCTCTGTAAAATGTCATACACTTTGAGTGTTAAGGTGGCATTTTTCCATGTCTTGTTTAGTGAAGCATTTAGTATGATTTCATTTACATCATCCAAACGATATCCATAGCGTGCTGTGTAACTGCAATCTGCTGCAAATTCCCAATCTTTAGGCATATGCAATTGAATATCGCCCGTTATAGTCCAATTAAGATTATTAGTGGGCTTTGCTGTTGAGATGTTATTGAATGTGCGAGAGTAGGATATGCGTCCACGTAATCCAAAATCTACTATTTTGTGTGTGAGGCGGATACCTAAATCTTCGTTGAACATCAAGTTACCTGTTTTACTCATCACTCCCAAGGCCAATTGTTCTTTCTCTATAGCTTCGATGATTTGATGGGATTGCCCTGCACGATTGATGTATGCTAACTGTTCGTTATAGTTTATAGCTGTACGTGTGTTGAATTGCAAGAGTTTGTTAGCAAAGGGAGTGTTGTACATAAAGTCGGCACCAATATCCCAAGGGATTCCTTGTGCATTAACTGTTTGAGTATATCGTTTACCTGTCTCATCATATACCGTGTTGTTGACAAATGCATCTTTGGTAACATTAGCGCGTAATCCGGTCATAATGCTTGAGAAACGTTTTTCATTGAAGCGTGAGTACATAACGCGTACAAAATGCCTAAACGAAGGATTTAATCCCATATTACCAACGGATTCGTTCATAGCATCGGAATTGTTGCGAACCGGTTCCATTTGTTGGATAGAAGGTTGACTGGAGTATCCCCTATAGATGACGCGAGCAAACTCCTTTTTACCAAACTTGTATTTGAAGGAAGCATTGGGGGCGAAGTTCCAAACGTTGATGGTCGTGTCACGTAGCAACGTACCACCATAGTAGGATTGACTTAAGGTTTGACTTGGATTGATGCGTGCTCCTAATACTAAGTCAAAGTTTTGCTCTATCCAGCGGTAGTTTAACTCTAATATTTCTGATATGAAAGTATTTTTGAGTTCATTAGAGAAATATGGATTGAAGGAGTATATTGAGTCCTTGGTATCAAAGTCGTACTGATTTTTAAACGAATGTCGGTTGTTCCCAGATAGAGTTAACGCTGTTTCTAACAAATGATTCTTTCCATAGATGGGCTCAACGTATGATGCTTTGATGCTATATGAATAGGTCTGATTCTGGGTGAGGTTATATTGATTGATAAGTGTGGAATCTTTGATGTGGTCAAATGCTTCCGTATTGGAATAGCCTTCCTTTTGATTGATCGAACCAAAAAGATTGAGTGTAATACTTCTTCCAGGTTTGAGAAACTTATGGTTGTAGATAATGCGCAAATCACCCTTCGTTTCGTTGGAAGAGGTGCCTTGTATCTGACTACCATCGTTTATCAACGTATCCATTCGATAGTAATCATATTGAGATAGATTATTGGTGTTTTGGTTTGAATATCCAATGGATGGTTTGATGATGATTCTATTTAAGGTGTCGATTTGGTATTCTAATTCAAATTGTGCTTGTACATCCCAATTGATACCTTTGGCATGCGAGGTGTCGTTGTTATGATAGCTCAATCCGTTTGAGTAACTTTCTTTGAGTGCGATGGCATCCGTATTGTTGATAGAGTGATTGAAGGTTACATTGGCTCCAAAAAGTAGTGAGGTTTGATTGTCTATCTTTTTTATTTTCTTAGTGAAGTCAATGTTTGTATTCACTCCAAAGTTCTCTCCCCATGTGATACCCGAGCTCATTCCCGATCCGAAACGATGATAGCCACGACCGCTGCGCGTCTCATTGGTGTTGTTGGCATTACCCATGATGGTGGTCTGACTCTCTCCTAACAAAATATTGGTGAATAAACTTCCGTTGTACCGAAAATCATTGGAGAAGAATTGTTTCGCTTGCTCAGATAATAGATCGGAATAAGGATATGAGAAGAACTTTCCTTCAGGACCAAACATGTCCATACCCAAGCCTAGATTGTAACTTCCAAAAACTCCTTTTTTGCGATTTGCTTTTAGTGTAAGGTTAATGATGCGTTCTGTCTCATCATCTTCAAAACCCGTTAGTTTTGCCATGTCCGATTTTTCGTCCAAAACCTGCACTTTTTCGATCATCTCTGCGGGTATATTTTTGGTGGCAGCTTGAACATCTTTACCAAAAAAATGTTTTCCATCTATTTGTATAGCCTTGATTTCTTCTCCGTTTACTTTGACTTTGCCATCTTGGTCTATTTCTACTCCATTCATTTTTTTGAGCAAGTCTTCTACCATTGCATTTTCGTGCATTTTGTATGCGGCAGTGTTGTACTCAATGGTGTCTCCTTTCACGGTCATTTCTGCTGCATGTCCTTGGACAGTCACTTCGGAGAGAAACTGTACATCCTCTTTGAGTCGAATCGTAGGGAGCAACAAGGTAGTGTCTGTTATTGTGATGTAAAGAAAGTTTTGTTGATAACCAACACATGAAACTAAGAGTTTATATTTGCCGGAGGGGATGTTGTCAAATATAAAGTCTCCGTCAGTATTGGTTTGTACGCCTTTAACAAAACTGCTATCTGTGGATGTAGCGTGAAATAACTGAATGGTAGCCATTTCAACAGCTTGTTCACCCTTTTGTTGTACGACTCTTCCTAAAACATTAGATGAAGCAAATGCATAATTGCTGAGCAAAAAAACTGCGAATATGAGTAACCTTTTCATGTCTTGAAATCAAATGAAAAACAAATTAAAAAAACACACCATCATACATTCGTATGAAAAATGCTTATTGCATCAATATGCATTCAAGTACTCATAACATCCTGCGTCAGGATGTGGTTTGCGCTGTAGATTTTCTATATCCATAGGATAGCTTAATGAGATAATAGAATCTGCTATTCCTCGTGCAGGAGAGAGACTATCTAAATGAAAGTCATAATAGATATATTCCTTGTATAAATAGTGTGTATTGATAAAGACAGCGCTATCATTTTTTTGTGCATAGATATTACCCCTACTATTAGGAACTTGAAGGGTGTCTGACTTGATATAGTTACCAATAATCTCCCCCGTGTAATAGGATGGGAGTGGGGTGGCCAAAGCTATATTGTTCTCCCTTGCTCCCGTAATGATACAGTTGCGTATATTAGCAACCGTAGGAGCATATTGTTTGCTAAGATTGTTGATGTAGAGTGCTGCTACGTCTTCACGCATCACTTGATGAATGTTAATGGTAGTATAGGGATAGCCAAAGAAAGATGCAATGGTGTTGTGCGTTAATGTGTGTGTACCACCAGCCAAATAAACGCAATAAGCTGCACAGTTGCTTATCTCGCAATTGCTAATATCTGCGTCTGTATTTTGTAGCACTACACCATACATCGCATGGTTGTGCACTTTGGAGTTTCTCATGCTCAAAATGCCTCGTTCATCTTTGTCTTCAGACAAACAGTACAGACCAATATTACCACTGAGTAGGTGAACATGGTTGAGCTCGTAGGTAGGGATAGGTTCGCCTTTGTAGTGTAAGAAGTATAATCCTCCCCATTGTCCCGAAGCATATTTATAAGGTACTTTTTCAAAGAGTTTATCCAATCGATCTCCGCGAATGGTAATAGGAGCATTCTTTTCACCTAACGCTTCTACACTTCCCAATGCATAGATACTTGCATTGTTGTGCATATAGAGGGTTGCTCCTGGCATGATTTGCATCTTGCCAGCAACTAATACTGTGTCGTAGATTAGATAGGGTCTATTGGCATGAAAGGTGTATCCGCTGGGAAATTCTGTACGCCCCTCTTTCGTCTTGAGTAAGATGACATCTTGCCCATAAGCTTGCATTGGCAAACTAACAACATTGTTGTCAATTACAAAGAGGAGTGTGTCTTCTATCAAAACGGGATTGTCTTGTTTGAAAGGGTCAATGCATGCTCGAATGAAAAGAAAGATACTATCTTGGGCAGGTATTTCGTAGTGCTTGATTAGGTCTATTTGATTTTCACCATCCAAATTAATTTGGAAATAGGTTGTCTTGGATGATATAGACTCTATGAATACAGGATCTTTGCTATCGTTGTACAGCATGATGCGTTGTGTGGAACTACCTATTGAAGTGAAGACGGTATCAAAGTAGACCGAGTCTTGGGAAAAACGTATTTGGGTAGCTGAAGTAATTGTATCTTGTGGGTGACATGCTATCATTGAGAGCAAAACAAAACCACAAACAAATAATATATTGTTCTTGTTAAGACACATACTGAGTTACTCAAAATTGAATGTTAGGGTAATCATTTGATTTGTTAAACGTTGCAAGGCATTGGTATAGAATGCATTTTGTACTGCCAATTGTGGTCGATCAGTAACTGGTGTAAGAACGTTATTAAACCCTATCTGGTAGCGTATTTCTGGACATAGTTTGAACCAAGACATGTATAGGTCACATCCCAAACCAAAAGCAACAAAGAAGTCCCATTTCTTAGTGTAGATAGGTTTCTCTTTGTCTCCACCAAAATCGTAATGAGCACCTCCGCCTGCAATTAGGTATGGTCGGTAGTTTTTTTCTCTTTCTGCTGACCATTTGAGGTAAAGAGGTATATCAATAGGCAACGCTAGTACGGAAACCTTTTCGTTGTTTCCCAAGATTCCCTCTACTGCTTTGCCTGATTCTGTCTTGTAGGTAATCGTCTTCTCTCCAAAATGCAAAGTTGGTGTGAAACGTAAGTTGAGATGACGGCTTAGTCGTAAATCTGTAACGAAACCTACCGAACAACCAGGCATGAGTGAACTAACTCGTGCATGGTATACTTCGCCATCAATAGGGGTATTCGTATCAGTAACATTATATCCCATAAAATTGAGCCCCAACGAGAAACCAAAATGTATAAGTTTATCATCCACATAAGGATTATTCATTTGGCCATATGCTGATATGCCACTTATTGTGCAAATAAGTAGTAACCACAGACGTATGTGATGGTTCAATCTCATGTCACTTGCGACTTGCTTTAGGTTGAGCAGGTTGAATAGCAGGTGTGCGTAATGCATGGACTATCAAGTATATGCCCCAAAGGATGAATGGAAGACTAAGGATTTGTCCCATGTTGAGCAGCATGGTTTCTTCAAAAGTTTCTTGATTGAGTTTGATGAACTCCAATGCAAAGCGCACTCCAAATATAATCACGAGGAAAGTTCCAAATATAAGTCCTTGGCGTTGATAGCATTTCCCTTTCCAATACATGAACCATGTAACGACAAAAGCCACTAAGCAATATAGCATTTCATATATTTGTGTAGGGTGGCAAGGGACTGTCATTCCATCTCGAACGAATACAAATCCCCAAGGTACGTCGGTAGGATTGCCATAGATTTCTGAGTTCATTAGATTGCCTAAACGAATAAGGGCTCCTGTAATGCATACGCCTATCACTAAACGGTCAAAAATCCAAATGAGTGAGGTGTGATATTCTGGGCGTTTGCTGAAGTGTTTTTTATTGAGCAACCACGCTGCCACAATCAGTCCAATAGCTCCTCCGTGACTACTCAATCCTCCTTCCCATATGCGCAATAACCAGAAAGGATGTTCAATGTAAGGATTGCGATAATGAATATTGAATGCAAATAGTTGAATAGCATCTTGATAGTAATGCCATTCATAGAACAGACAATGTCCTAAACGGGCTCCTATAATGACACCAGTAACCATCCACACGAATAAGTGGTCTGTCCATTCTTTAGGACAATTCTCATTTTTGTATAGTTTGATTTGGATGAGGTAACAAATCATGATACCCAAAGCCCAAAGCAAACCATACCAACGAATACCACCTTCTCCGATGTGTAATAGGATGGGATCAATGTCCCAAATGATAGAATGAAGGTACATAGGGTAGATTGGTTAATGTATGCGTTGTGCGAAAAACTTCTTATACTCCAGTAGTGGTGTTTTGAAGCTTTCCATGACATTGTTTATATTTCTTTCCAGAGCCACATGGGCAAGGGTCATTTGGACGAGGTTTTTTCTCCACGTGAATAGGAGCAGTCTTTTGCATCTCTCGTGTATCGCGATTCGCAGCAGCAGCTTGTCCGCTAGCTTGAGCAGCGCTTTGTACACTGTCCTTTTGTGTACGATACTTGCTAAAATCTTGACGGCGTTCTTGAGATGCTTGTTGTACATTGTTGCTATCTTGCATTGGTATTTGTCCTCGCAATAAGATGGCTATAGCACGTCGGTTCAATGAGTCTAACATTTGACGGAAGATATTGAAGGACTCCAATTTGTAGATAAGCAATGGGTCTTTTTGCTCGTAACTTGCGTTTTGAACAGAGCGTTTCAAGTCATCTAATTGACGGAGATGCTCTTTCCATTCATCATCAATAACAAAGAGAAGCATTCGTTTCTCGAACTCTTTGATCACCTCTTTGCAATTGGATTCAGCAGCGCGACGCAAATTAACAGAAATATTATATACGCGTTTACCATCCGAGATAGGTATCAAGATATTTGTCTATTGCAGCTCGTATCTTAGGAAGTCTTTCTTCTGTAACAATTCCGCCTATAATAGACCAACTTTGCGGATTAA
>ERZ808048.25-NODE-25-length-35079-cov-33.750271_pt1 | contig 35079 bp, 51 predicted proteins | sample MGYA00380197_ERZ808048 | MGnify/ENA primary metagenome ERZ808048 (study PRJEB31490, sample SAMN06133377) | cow dung metagenome | isolation source: M1 | host: cow | place: China: Chengdu | collected 2015-05 ... | reverse complement strand
ATTTAAAATATTATCATACCATGATGCCATTATTTACCTGCACTGTTATTGGTACCAAGATTAAACCAGCTCAATAGACCGCCTACATTGTTAGCAGGCTCCTGTTGTTCCGGCATGGCCGGCTGGCTAGTGCCCAAATGGCCTAGCCGGCGGGAGGCTGGGAAGGGCCATGCCAACTGTTGGTCCTGCTGTGCCTGCCGGGCGTTGCGGCCCGACTGGATTGCTGATAGCGCCATTGGGATTGCTTGCCACCACATTTGTTAAATCCTCTGAGTAATTGTTTAGAACCTGGTTAGACGCCTGATTCATGGCCATCTGTGTTGACGGCTGCATGATGACCGGCGTATCAATTTCACGAATCGCCTGAAGCATAGCCATAGCACCAAGCGTATCACCTTGGTTAAGCAGCTGCTGCAACACAGCCATACGAGCTTCTTGCGTATCTTTGTTTTCCTGTTGCCATTGCTTGAACATGAGTTCGTAGCGCTTGATACGTTCCTGAGCTGCGACCCATTCGGCCTGACGTTCCATACGCTGAGAAGCCATGATACGCAATTGTGTAATCTGGTTTGTCTGTTGTTGAATAATCTGCTGTGCTTTTTGCAGCTGCTGATTGAGCTCGACAACCTTCGGGCTTGCATACGGGTCTTGCAATAGGATTTGGCCAATACGCTGTTTCATTGCGATTGGCAATTCACTGTTAGCCAGCATTTCGAGTATGAAGCCCTGAGCGTTCAAACCGCTCTCTTTGGCGGTGTTATATAGCATACCAATTTCTTGGAGCTGCTTAGAACGTTTCTGACTTTCAACAAAACCGCCTTGTACGACAACCGGCATATTATTACCAGTCAATAGCATATTGATAGTACGATAAACTTCAGCAAGCGAGTTCGCCACATTATTTAAATATGTGTTAGCAATTGCATCACGGACTTCACTGCGAGCCAGTACTTCTTCGCGTGTAATTGCTTCAGACCCGCTTTGAACAACAGGCCCAAGCATATCGGACGTAATGTTCTTCCACGTGTTAAAAGCCTGAATCAAGAAACCATTATCGTGCTGGATTGGTATAATAGCGTCTTTAATGATGTCGCCATCGCCATTTATCGGGTCATACTCTTTGACACCAGAGTTACCCCAGCTATGAGGATAGTTCGAAATGGCGGCATTAGACGCGATGTAGTTGTCGTCATCAGACATTGCCACGCGGTTCTGAATCTTAGTAGCAGCAAGTGCCGTCGCTTTGATAATACCGGCAAGCTGATAGTAAAGGCCGCGATAATGCCAGCGTTTATCCATCAGTTCGAATCGTTCGCCATAAAAACGAATAACTGGGATTCGATCTACATTCGGTACTTCAACCGTCTGTACATCAGCCACACCTTCTTCATAAATTTCAAGGATAACTTTTCCATCGACTTTATGATAATAGTGGGTCTTGACTTTTTCGGCAAGGTCATCATATTCAACATAACCAGCAGGGAACGTAGAAATAAACTGGTCGCTAGCCTCGCGCGGCAAAACTTCAAAGACAACGACTTCAGAAGAATCTTTAAGGGTCGGGTCATCGCCATCAAATAAAATGGACCTGGCGTCAATGATAGAAGCCGTAGGTCTACCATTGTCTAAGCCAAGTCCAAGGAAAGAGTACCCATCAGCCAAAGTCGACTGATAGAGTTCGGTGATGATACTGTTGAGTCGCATCTCAAGAACAAGTTCATTGAGCTTGTCATCAGCCGGCCGAAATGGTGCAGCCGATAATTTGGATGCGAGTGTTGTAATAAAAGTCTTTACGTAGTTAGCAACAACAAGCGGGTCATTATTAATGAGAGCCCATTCAGAATAATTCTTATCACCAAGACTTCCCGCCGCAGCAGCTCTAGATATGTCAAGAGCTTTCTTATCTTGGTCGCGATAAGAAAGCTTGGTTCTAAAACGTTCGAGTATTGTGTTAAGCTGTTCGGACATACTGCTTCATTAAGTCCCGTGCTAATGATTCTTTGTCAGCCTCATCTAATTCGACGGGCTTCGTTTGGATGTCAAGCTTATCCAATAAGTCAATTGCACGGATTCTCACAGAGTCCGGTGTAGAGGCATCAGTTGATATTGAATATAATTCGTTTTTGACGCGGTCTAAATCAACGTGGCAGCGAGCCAAAGAACTCAGAGCGGCCACTCTGTTCGAGGGCTTTGCTTTGTCATTACCAGCAAAGGCAATTAACTTAAGTTCTTTAATTAATTCAGGCGCCAACATATTTATGTTTCAATATTTTGTAGTTGAATAATTCCAATAGTCTTATAGTCTTTATTTGGCCCACAGTTTATCTTGAGCTCAATTTGTTTTAATGGAGTGATAATTGCACGCAACTGCCACACCGTTATGGTATAAATGCCATTGTTAATTTCAAACGAAAAAACACCCTGAAGGGCGTCGCGGAGTTTATCAAATGTATACTTGCCGAATAGTCGCATAATAAAAAAATCCTCGAGTACCACCCATACAAGCGGCTACAGCTTGTACAGATGGCCTCAAGGAGTGTGATGAAGAAACAGGTTACTTCTTGTCGTCAGCCGGTTCGTCAGCCATGTTCGACTGGTCGTACAAACTGATGCCATTCGGATTCTTACAGCCAGCCGAAGTCAAAGCAGTCGGACGGCCATAAATGCGCTGGACCTTGTACGGTACGTACTTTTCATCATAGAACAAAGTCTTGCACAGTTCGTAGTTTGTGCCAGGCTTGATACGCATGATGTGCTGGTACTTCTCGCCTTGTTCCAACATAATCTTCAACGGCGTTTGCCACAGCTTGCCATTAGCCGTTTCGTAGTCCTTCAAGATGTCGGGCAGCGGCGCTGTTTCCGGAATCTTGGGGTCGCCCTTCTTAGCGAAGTCAACGAAGAGCTGCATCAAAGCAGAACGAGAGCTGTAACTGATACGCAACCAGTTTGTCCACTTGCGAACACAAATCGGCGCTCCAGTCTGGTCAACAACAATCTGGCCACTGTCGTCCTTGATGAGACCACCGAGGAGGAAGCGAACACTCGGGACCGGGTCATTGGTCTGAGCGAGCGGACCAGGCGCTGCATCGGCACACTGGAACGACAAAATACATGCGTCGATGTATTCATCGTTGGGGAACATTACGTAGGTTTTGTCAGACTTTACGTCGAACGGATTTGCTGCCATAGGGTATCTCCTTTAGATAGAATTGAGGCATTGTGTTCTATTTATATATCAATAGATAAATAGAAAATTATCCGATTTTAATATACGAAGAACTGGCACCGCGTTTCAATACCTTCTCGTATACGTCAGGGAACAACTGTTTCAGGAGTTTAGAATCGACCGACTGAGTGCCAGCACGTGTAACAATTGATGCAAACGTACCACCAGCATAAGTCAAACGCCGTGCCTTACTCAAGTAAGATGTGAACTTCATCTTGAGTTGACCAAGCTTAAAGTCGATGCGGTCCTTTTGTTCTTTGAGCACCATGTACTGTTTAGCTTCATCATCCGGAACTTCGAATGTCTTTTCTTCCGGAATAGAAGTCAGTGCATTGTCAAGAACAAGCGGCGAATCGATTTCTGGATTGGTCGGTTCCGGCGGAGTCTTGTTGAGAATGCACTGCCACAGCGCTGCACACTTCTCTTCAAGTTCTTCGCAGTACTTCGGGTCATAGTCAACGATGCGTTCGAAATAATCGCAGCCATTGATGAGCACGGCGAAGTAAACTTTATGGATGCCAGTCACATGCATCTGCCATTGGACCTGCGCATAGTAATACGGCGGCACAGGATTCCAATCAGCAGCCGACCGGCCGGTCTTGATTTCGAGGATAGCTACAGTTTCATTGCCTTGCTTGAGTTCACCATCAAGTGAGCAAAGCTTCCAGCCATCTTCATAGCATTGACCTTGCACTACAAAGAACTCCGGATGAGATGCGGCAAACTTCTTGAACTTGATAACGTCTTCAAGAAGCGTACCCCATTCTTCGTACTTCGATGTCTCATGCGGCTTGGGATTGAGCTTTTCGGTATAGACTGACAGTGGCGTTGCCCACTTAGATACACCAGCTGCAGCTGATGCTTCTGTTGCGGTAATGCCATTGCGGCGCCAGTCTAACCATTCTTGCGTGCCTTGTTCAAGGGCTCTTGCTTTTGCCATTGAATGTCTCCTTGAGTTTGTGTTGTGTAATCCAATCCATAGCACGCAATGCTACTGCCGCTACTTGCGCCAGTTCATCACAGCATTCTTCGTACTTGCCAAGAGCGAACGCTTCGTAGACTTCAAGCACTTCTTCGTTAAGAGTTGCCTGAATACTATAGCCGTCCTTTGCTTCAGCGTCGGAGATTGCACGTGCTACAGCCAATTCGTTTTGAATGTGCGGAAGACTTTCAGTCTGAGTAAGACACCGCACGGCAAAGTCAGGATGCTTCTTGATGGAGTAGTCTAGCATCCTATCAATACGTTGTTTGTGTTCAGTAAACATTACGGCCTCTTCATTACAAGTGCGTTGTACGGAATGATGCGGTGTTCGATGAGTTCCGACAGGTCAAAGCCATAGTCTGTATTGATAACAGACACGAACTTGACCGGATGGGTACGAAGCCACTCCGCAATTTCCGGAGCTTGAGCGTTGAATCGTTCCTGCTTTCGCTGAATCTTTACAGGATCTTGGCTGTGGCGTGTTGGGTTCGTACGCTTGTCAAGAACACCAACGACAACAGGCCATTCACCAGTTAAGTCATGGAGCTGTTCCATGGTGTGAATGTAGAAATGGTCAAAGCAGTAGTTGCCGGGCTGCATGTGCTGAACAATCGTCTGCATAATCACCGGCATATTCGTGCAGCCAATGGCATACAGCGACCGCGTAAGGGTGCCAGTCGGTACAGGCGTGTACTTGTATTCGGCCAGCATTTTCATGAGTGTCGTCTTGCCGCAACAAGACGGCCCATAGAGCATGAGAATCATGTGTGAGGTACCTCCTCGAGTTCAGGCTCTAGCCAGGTATTCGAGCCAATTGGTCTTATCTTAATATTAGCTGGCACTAACAAGTTTTCAGATTTCAAGTTGTATGTGTAATACGTCTGGACCATGCCGAATTCAGGATGGTCTGGAATGTATGCAACACATACTTCGCCTTTGCCCATTGTTACCCAACGAGCAAGCTGCTTATTGGTCATTCTTTGCATTGGACTTTTCCTTTACAAAGTCAGTGTACTTGCGCGGCATACCAAGCTGTGTGCATAAGGCTGGCGTAATACTTATTGCATTAGCATATTCTGACTCGAAGCTTGACAACGTGCCATCATCTTGGATAGTTAAAAATTTTACCGATTCTTTTTTATTTGTGATAGACACAGTCTTACTCGAACAATAGGCTAAATGAATTATGTCGTACTCAGTATCCCAAACAGCGCACAGTTCGCCAATTTGTGGGGCACGAAGTTCACTAGTGCTATGGCCTGCTTGGAGCAGCGCACACCCAATAATGTCAATCATTTTAAGTTTTTGCATTGAGTAACCATTCCTCATAAGCGGCTTTGACTAATACGAACTTTTCGACAGACCCGCCTTTATCTGGATGGTTCGTCTTGGCAAATTCTTTCCACGCTTCTTTGATGTCGCGTTGCTGCGAGATGCCAAGTAATGCTCGCAAGTTCATTTCAACAAACGTGTCATCGCGATAGACGGCATCCATCTTAGCAAATGTCTCAGCTGTCTTACAACATTGCTGATATACATCGTACCAATAAAGCTGGCCATCACCTGGCTGTTTCTTGAAGTTAACATATGTAAAGAACGTAACAAGGTTTTGTTGATTAACAGCTTTAAGCCTGCGCCACCAACGATGCATAGAGATAGCACCATAATCATACTTATGCTTACTAAGACTGAGCATCAATTTAATGAATGGTTCATCGACGGGATTAGCCCACGTACACATATATGACCATTCGAATCGGCCCCAGTCGTTATACTTCCTGAGCTGTTGCAATCGTTCACAGTGTTCAATCAGCTCAAGAGTTTTCTTGGCCTCAGCTTTAATATCTGCGATTGCTTCTGGCTGAGTAATAACCGATGCACGGCTGAACATCGTCATGCTTGACCTCGAGCTTCTTGATAGTGTCGGTATAATCTTTGAGATTGTTCTTCACCAAATGATTGATACGTTCGGTAGCATCTTTGAGATGGTCATACGGCTGGCGACGTTCACGGCATTCATACTTAAGATGAATACATTGTGCACAAATAAGTTTAGCTTCAGCCATCAATCGTTCAAAGATTGGTTGTTTCCAATCAGCAGTCGGAAACAATTTGGCCAGACGTTTTTTAGCCATGCTTGTTACATTGATATATGCTGTTGCGCCAGTCTGGCCTGACATCATATATCCATTTTGTACAAGCGGTTCAGCAACCAAGTCTGTTGCCATTCTTGTTATAGCCATATTCTGGCTATGTACTTCTTGCAGAGTTTTACACTCTGAAAGCTTTGGTAAATCCATTGGATGTAGCCTCCAAAATTTAAAATATTATCTTCTTAATATATCGTCGGACCAATTTTTTTATTTATAAAATCGTGAAAATTTTTCACAAAAAATTTTTTCAATTTTTATAAAATAAAAATAGGCTCGACGAGATACTTGCAAGATTAATTTTCAAATATCGGCAAAATAAAATGGCCAAATTAATGGCCATCTTATTGTCGATATAACCGGAGATTAGGCTTCGGCCAGGCCAAGGTCGGCGAGGAACTTCTGCTTTTCTTCCGGAGTCATGCTGTCGAGCAAGCTCTTGACAGAATCCTTCGACGGCTTGCGACCGATACCAGTTGCACGTTCGCCATTGAGAATGGCCGTGACGATTTCAGCAGCACCAGCGAGCGACTTGGCACGGCCCTTGACAGAACCATGAGAAACGCCGGACAACTGGGCCAGGTCGTTCACGGAGAATTCCGGCTTTTCCAGGAGTTCTTCGATACGCTTGGCAGCTTCGTCCTTGATGCGAGCCTTGAGGTCGTCGTCAAGGTCGTTGGTAAAGCGCACACCCTTCGGTTCGGTGGCTTCGGCTTCGATGTTTTCAGGGACTTCGTTTTCCATGATGGAATCCTTTGCTGTATTATACAGCGGTTGATGTTGAATTAGAGTGACAGGTTCAAGTGCCCATCTGTTTATATATCAAAACTTTCGATTTCAAAAATCCGGATTTTAGAAAAAATTTACAAATAAAAGTTCGGATATTTTGGAACGTATCTATTGATATATAAATATGAAGATTACAAATGCAAAAGAACGTGCGGCGTTCCGTCAAAGCCCTGCCTGGCAATTGCTCAGACGGTTTCTTTGTGCTAAGCAGAACATGACGTGCCAGTATTGTGGCGTCACGTATAAGCGTATATGCGATTTAAATATACATCACATGTACACTACGAACTACGATAATCTAGACCAGAACAGATTCTTGGTACTGTGCAAGACATGCCATGAATTTATTCATGCTAAGTATCGTAGCCCGTTGCTTGCCGACAAACGGCTATTTGGCCGCACTGATTAGTTCATGTATACCATTCTTGAATAGATTACAGCGTGCCCCAGGGTACGCTATTTTATATTTAGGCGCAACCTGGTTATAGAACTTGATTGCGGTCTTGTCTGATAAACACACGAACGACCGGCGCTTCATGAGCAGACCGCCTGTACTCAAGACATTAATGTGATACTTAGGCATCAGTCCTCCTTCGCGTCCTTCTTGTGTGTAATTTCTTTTTGGCTGGGATTTTGTTTACGTCTTTTATCCACTTCATAATTATATCACTTTCTCCATGGATTCTTAATAGTCATTGGCATGAAACAAGTACTGCATATATTGTGACAATACTCGGTGGTCAGGCAACCAAACGGGTAGCGGTCGAATAAGGCATACTCAGCGCCGCAGTTATCACAGTAAACATAGGTAACATGCGCACTAATTAGTACGCCATTGATTCTGACACGTACACGGTGTTCGTAAGGCATCACGACTCCTTCTGCTACATCGTGCAAATACCATGTATGGCCAATGTTAGTCCGCAAATTGCTAACACAAGTACGAACCAGTCTTCGTCAAGGAAAGACCAGGTGAGCCAGTCACGCAGAAATAGAATTGCAGCGCTAGCAATAGCACTGATACCAATTGTAAACATAATATAGGATGCCATTATTTCGCCTCCTTGAATTTGTTAGTTGCGATTGTTGTCATTGTTTACCACTTGTGTTTCCTTGTTGATATTCTCGCATTTTTTACAGAGCCAGCGGCGGTGTCCGTCCACTGTCGTCTGCATCACTTTTTTGTGCTGGCCGCAGAGCCAGCAAATCCCTTGTTTCATCTATCCCTCCTTGAATTTCTCGGCGAGCACGGCATCTACTTTCTTGGCGTTATAGTAGTAGCGTTCGCATACCATTCCCATCACTTTGTTCAGTTCTTTCATGTGTCGGACTCATTAATTGTGTTATATCACTGTCCCGCCCGGCCCATAGAAAAACGGGCCGTCATCGTCATGGCTATCGAGGACTACCCATAGGCCAACGCCGCCAACGATAAAAAGTACACTGGAGACAATCCCGATGGCAGCACTGAGGACGTGTGGCATAGGAACTTCACAAATAACTATGATGCCAGCCAAGCCAATCAAAAGAAGGGAGACAAATATCACAAGGTATTTAATCATATCGCCTCCTTCAAAACTCTCCACAACGTAGACCTGCTTATTCCCATAGTTCGGCAAGTCATTTGCTTGTCTCCGCCACAGGCTTTGAGGCAGTCTATGATTGCCTTTTTCTTTGACTCTTTGAAGTTTCCTTTCCTTTCAAATTTCGTGTCGATTTTCAGCCTTGTCCCGTTTGAAGTCAAATACTCTTCAATCCTTATCAATCTGCTCTGAATGTCGAGCAGAAGTTTCATTTGCTGTTCGCTCAGTTCTTGTGCCATTATTTGGCCTCCTAGTAGTTCTCCGCTTCCTCGCGGGTGCGGAAGAAGTGGAAACCGCTTGCACACTCAACGTTGTACATAAGGTTGAAATCGTCAATCACGATTTCCTTGCCGAGCGTGTACTCAAAGCTGTTGTCGTACTGGCTATGCAGAATTTCATTGCCGCACATATCCGTAATCTTCGCTCTGTTCGTCCGGCACTTTCTGCCGTTAATGCAGAACACGATTGCTCCTGCCGGAATCTCGGCGGTAATCACCACGCACTCCTTCGTTTTCTTGTAGCCCGTGATGGGTTCTTTGAGAATTTGCCCTAAACGGAACTTTTCTTTTTCATCGAGATTTGCGCTTTCGAGATTTGCACCTCTGAGATTTGCGCCGTAGAGATTTGCGCTTTCGAGATTTGCGCCTCCGAGATTTGCGCCGTAGAGATTTGCGCCGTAGAGATTTACGCCTCCGAGATTTGCGCCGTAGAGATTTGCGCCGTGGAGATTTGCGCCTCCGAGATTTGCGCCGTAGAGATTTGCGCCGTGGAGATTTGCGCCTCCGAGATTTGCGCCTCCGAGATTTGCGCCTTCGAGATTTGCGCGCATACTTTCCCAGCTTTCGCAGTTCTCTTTGAGCCAGTGTTGGTGGCGTTCAATGATTGTGTTAAGGTCTTGTATCATTATTTACCTCCGGTTGTGGAAAGAATATCCCATGGAATGCATCATTGACGACCTTCAGTAGCTTCTTTTTAGCATACTGTGTCATCAATGGCGCAGCATTTTTGTAGTAAGTTTGTGGCCAACATACGTATATATAATATATGCGTGCGCGCGCGTGGACTTCAATTGAATGCGTCTTATAGTATCCTTTATAGAATACATTGCCATCTTTGTAGTCCATTTTAGTCCAATGTCCACGCCCTGGTTGTGCCAAGGCTGCAAGGCCTGGATTGTAATTGAAGTAAATAGGCATTACGTACCTCCGCATGTTACAAGTAGAATGACACTTGCACTTGCCAAAATGATACCCATTATGACATCACATTTGTGTTGCCATTTGCGATAGTCAGACCACGACTTAAAACCTTTCGGTATGTATTCGTTCATCCGTTCCTCCGCTTTAATGTTGTCAGGAATGTGTAGACTTGCCTAGCATACTCGCTAGTGTTCTTGATCTTGGCGCGCTTCAAATATTGCCGAGTCATTTCAACACTCAATGGCTTTCGTTGACGGTCATTTGGTTCGAGCAATGCATGTACTACAACAAGCACGGCTATCTTGTAATCTACCGGCAAGTCTGCCACAAGTTCACGCAAGTATTGAGCAATTGTTTGCGGGTCTTGCTGTGCCACGAATAAATCATCGTCAGACAAATCGCGGTCGTCTGGATTAGCACCAGCAAGTTTATTCCGCAGAAAATCCATAGCCCGTTGTGCTTCATCCACAACACGGCCTGCTGTAAATACATTTATTGCACGCATGCACGCAGCCTTGTAGATATATGCGGCTTGTTGGGCATCCGTGATTGCAATGGTTTTATCCATTGACAAATAAGCAGACGCAATCGCGTCCCAAGCTGTGTCACGTGAACATCCACGCGTAGCTTGGACACGACTGCAAATGTTTTCATAGTCAACCATATGCACCACCTATAATGTTACACGTACTTTGTACTTCGGTGCAGGCCAAAGTTCTTTGACCTTTTCAATGGCTTTGATTTGTTGGCTAGTTGTAGGCTGATATGTCGCCACTATATCGCCACGCTTATTAGCTACTGTAATGATCATGGCTAACCTTCCTTTGGTCTGCAAATAATTGCTTTGACCGCAGCACCAGGCTGATTGACCATGCCAGCGACTTCAATTGCAGTCTTCTGCGTCGCAAACAGGTTGCCAATTGTGATACCATCTTTTTTGAATTTAACGACCATTGTTAGCCTCCGTTGTTGCCAGGTCATATGCTAGCCCATTTAGGTATGTGTACTTGCCGTAGCGGGCTTGTGCTACAACACGTTTTGTAAAATCATTAGTCAATGTCAATGCACAGTCATCATATTCGCATGCTAAAGCGTTCATAGCTTTACCAATGACTGATGGGTCATCAATAGAATACGGCACTGTAGTAATTCTATCTTCTTTCGGACAAAATGCTTTTAAGCACTTTATTGTCAAAGTGTAAGTCATATGTAGCCTCTATGTATTACTATCTTAATGGCTACCACGTACATGATAGTCATTAAGATAGTAGTAGCTTTGTACTACTACTATGCTAGATATAATTAGATACGCTTCAAACCAATTGCTGCCAATTCTGCGTCGCTCATGTGCTTAGATCTAGACTTGATTTGCTGAGCTCTGTCCTGGCCGTGACAACCAAACGTCGTCATGATAGTTTCGTTATCATAACCGTTTTTCTTCATAGTCATGATAGACGATAGCGAAACACATTTAAGCCAGGCCATTTCATTATTGCTTAATGCGTCAAAGTCTTTTTCAATGAGCTCTTGCAATTTTTCGTCATGGATAGCTTTGATTTTTTCAATTTGTTCTGCATTGTAAGTCATAGTTTACTCTCTATGTTAATAGTTATATAAGCGATGTTTCTACACACTCATGTAGTCATTCAAACTTACATATATAATATAAAATAAAAATTTTCAGCGAGTGCCACATTTATGTCTTATTTTTGTAAAAGAATTGTCATAAAATTGTAAAAGTTTTGTCATTCACCCACTAGTATTAATTTTGTCAATAATTGACCACATATAAATTAATATCGAGCGCTACTTTGGACGTAAATCTTCATACAAACTAATATCCATATTTATATCAATCTATCACATACAAACTATCACATGTAAAGTAATTAATTTATATATAATTATATATATAAATCTATATATAATAATTATTAAAGATAAATTAATATATTTTATATACAATATTTATTATAAATATTACAGATAAATTTATATATCCAAATGGAGATCACAGATGTGCCAGGGGAGGGGGATGAACACAGTGAAGGGGGTGGGGCCGTTCTGTAAACTTTGTGCATATACGTAAACCAATGGCCTAATAACTTTGTGTATATATGCATTCCATAGCCTATCATATTATATTTGTGTATAGCGTGTTTGGAATTTATTTCCATATAAGTGTTGAAACATAAATATGGAAGACTTACAACAGCAACCGGAAGTTCAGGAACCTGTACAGCCTACTTCTGTGTCACAAGAACAAGAACCAGTACAGACTACTCCTGCTGAGCAAGATGTAACTCAGCAACAGCCGCAGGGCGGAGAGGATGACCGACATCAACAGAATTGGAACAATGGCCGTCGCCGGATTCAGCAGCGGCAGGGACTCAAGGCAAGAATCAGAGAACTAGAGACTCGTCTAGCCCAGTATGAAGGGAAGACTGATGACTACTCCAGGTTCCAGCATGATAACTTGCAAGAGAGACTTGCTGATATGCAGGCGATGGACGCAGAAAACCAGGCTGCCGCTTTCGAGGACAGAGCTAGTCAATGGCTCGGTGAAGATACGCCTAAGTTTATGCAAGACACATATCGCTATGCCGAATATGTGAATGCCAATGAACCTGACCTACTCAAAATGTCTGCTCGTGAATACGGTCCGATACTTTTGCACGAATGGTACAAACGTATGGATAACCAGCAACTCAGGGCCCAATGGCTCCAGATGACGCAGTTTGAGAAAGGACAAGTGCTCAACAACCTTTACAACCAGATTTCTCAAGTTGTTCAGCAGGCTCGCGGAGGACAGCCGCAAGGCACGCCTCCAGGACAGCCTCGGAATAACAATGTGCCAGTGCCTCGTGGAGGACGCCAGACTGCGGCAGCCGCTGACCCGGACGATTTCAGTCAGGCATTCAACGAAGCGATGCAGCGGCATAAAGGACGTTAACAAATGCTTCAAACCACAACCAATACTCAGAAGATTGTCAATGCTCGTATCCTTATGGAAATGGGCATGCAGTTCAATATTGGTGCTGACATCCTTGGAAAAGGTAATCGCCATATTGAAACTAAGCTCGGCGCTTCGGAAATGTCTGGTGACACCGTCATGGTGCCGATTGTGGATGGTGGCGAAGTCTATGACAACCTCGACCTTTCCGGTCAGGATTTGTCTGTCAAGCGCGATGCAGTCCCCGTGACTGTTAAGCCGCTTGTGACTGCAGCTTCCGTCTCTCAGCAGGACCTTGCTCTGTCTATCCAGCAGCCCGAAATCATGGGCAAACGTGTCGCTAACCTTGCTCTCGAAGCTTCGAATCGTGCTGTCAAGTGCTTGACTGCTAACGCCTTGAATGCGTTCGTTGTCAGTACTTCGGACATTACGTCGAATGCTGGTCTTGCGGGCCGTAACAAACTGTACGAACTTCTTGCTCTTTGCGAAGGCTCTAAGCTCGCAGGCGAAACTTACGGTGTGCTCCATCCCATGGTATGGGCTAAGCTTATTGCCATGTTCCAGGGCAATTACTCGCCGAACGACAAAATCGGTAACGATTTGTACAAGAACGAACTCGGCGAACTCGGCGGTCTCCGTTGGTCCAAGACTCAGTTGCTTGAACTGATTACTGGCCAGACGATTTCCAAGGCCATCACCCTTAACTATCAGCCGACTGAAACTGGCTATGATGTGCAGGCTCCGAATCAGGTGCCGTCCGTCGTGCCTGGTCCGACCGTGTCTATCACGGACCCGGGTGCCTTCTTTGCTGCTACTGGCAACAAGGTCGGTGACCTGTCTCAGCCGTTTACCATGGCTGATGGCGATTCTAACCCGGTCAACTCGACTGACATTTTCGGCAATGACACCGGCCATGCTGCTGTGTTCCACCTCGTGGCAACCGCAGTTGATGGCAGTGGCGCTGTCACGGCTGCCAAGTTCGCGGCTCCGTTCTTCTTCGAAGGTCCTCGCACGAACGTGTACTGCAAGGGCTACGTGAAGTACAACGATGGCACTCCGGGCAATACCGCCAAACTGTCGCTCACTGCGACTAACCTGCTCACCGACGGCACGAAGTACCTGCCGCCTGCCTTGGTCTGGAAACGTGACGACTTCCTCGTTGCGGTCAAGGGCCTCGAAAAGTACTTCGGCTGCGACAGCATGACCATTCCGACCGTGTATCGTGAGAAGAACATTCTCCCGCTGCGTGGCTGGGCATGGACCGATGCAGAAAAGGCCAAGACCATCTTCCGTGTTGATGTGCTGCTTGGTATGGCTGCGTACACTCGTACGTCCATGAATGCTCTGTACATTCAGGCCTAACTTGGTGCCGAGGTAAATGGCCAACAAATTTCTCTTGTGAAAGGGACGACCGCTGACAGACCGGGATATAGTCTGTTTAATCAGGAGGCTATATGGCTTTTAAAGGTGAATCTTACATCCCACTCATTATTCGTGTGAAGCCTACAGAAGGCGATATTTGGCGTGTCCGTGATAACGGCATGCTTTTTGGTATCCCGTTAAAAGGCGGTGACTTTATCGAATGGACTGGCGCGGCATGGCAGCTCAGACCGGATTTGCATTACAAGCTTGATGATGGCTCTGTCGAGGGCGTTCAAGACGAAGCAATCACTACCGAATTTGCACCGCGCGAAAGTGGCAGTTATGCTGCTGGCACGAAACGCATGTACAACGGTCTGTTGTATATTCGTAACAATACAGCTGGCGATGATACGGAATGGGTTGCAAGCCATTGGACTCAAACTAATGTCATGGCTCAAATGCCGAATCCAATATATGAAAAGCCGCTTGTTCAAAATGCTGCAACTGGCAAAGTCTCAAACAATGGTGCCAACTTGCTTGTGACAGGTACGAATGCGTGGGCTGAAGGCAACGGCACTGTATTGACAACCGCTTGTACAGAAACGATTAGCAATACAAACGTTATTCCAGTTGCTACTGTATTAGACGTTAAGCCTGGCATGTTTGCTAATGGCTCCAAGATTACCGCTGTCGATGCAGATAACTTAACGATTACTATTACCGATACAATATCGCTCGCAGCTCATGACTACGTAACAGTTCTCAATGGCGCGACTGGTTTCTTTGCACACACTGAAGGGTCCGGTACTGGTGCTGACGGTATTGGCGCGCATGCTGAAGGTTTTAATACATTCGCACGAGCCAACACGAGCCATGCTGAAGGCTATGTCACTGAAGCAAATGGTTATGGTTCACATGCCGAAGGTTATCTTACCGTGGCTGGTGATCGTGCGGCGCATGCTGAAGGCAGCCATACAATGGCAAATGGCGAAGCGTCGCATGCCGGCGGTATCGATTCAGTTGCTGCTGGCAGAGCCGCATTCGCTACCGGCAAAAACTGTGTAGCTGCTCATGAAAATAGTGTTGCTGTAGGATATTATACATTTGCGCTTGGCCCGAATAGTGTAGTACTCGGCAACACATCGAACTTGATACCGGATACATTTACTATTCAATCGGCTGAATATAGTGAAGAAGACGACCAGTATATCTTGACGCTCAGTGGCGCGGCGACTAATGATTGGATAAATCGTGAAATCTGTTACGCCTGGATTGATAATCAGTATAGTGTATGGGCCGAAGCCGTTTCTGGCGCCACCAACAAAATTGCGGTTTGCCCAGATGACTTCCCTGACGGCATGACGGCTGATGATTTTGTTGGTATGTCAGTGCAGTTGCCCGAAATGGGCGCACTTTACGAATATGATGTCGCTATCGGTCAAAAGTCTATTGCTCGTGGCGGAGCATCTACTGCAATTGGTTACAAGGCGACAGCTGTGGCTGACCAGTCACTGGCCATGAATGGCGGTACTACGAAGGGCTCGAATTCGATTGCGATAGGGTCTAACACAGTTGCAACCGGTCCAAATTCAATTGCAATTGGTAACGGTACTAAGTGCGGCTACCGCAATGGTATCGCGCTTGGCTACTGGAACAGCGATGACAACGCACCGTTCGTTATTGGCCGTGGCGAGTCTGACGCTGTTCGTGACGACGTATTTAAAATCGATAGTAACAACCATGTGTGGATTAAAAATTCGCAGGGTACTTTGGTTGACTTAACTGCTGCTTTAATCACAGCTAACATTATCGGGTAAGTATGGTTAAGACAGCGTTTACATCTGATTTAAATGGCCATCTGATTGAAACTCAAACAGCTGTATTTGGTACGACCACGCACGCTGATATGGCTGTATTTGAGACAGCTGTACCTACGTTGCTGATATTTGCGGCGGACGTGACCTCAGGCGATGTAACAATTAAGGCTGGTACAACATTTACATTATGCACTGAAGTGTACACTGATAATGCCTATCATTTCACTGGTGTTATTCACTCGCGCAGTGCTAACAAGTGGTTTGTATATGAAGCCTCGTTACGGTCTGATAACTCATGGGAACTATCGCCTGAAGAACTATGAATTTCCTCCAGATTTCGTTGACATCCAAATGCAATCTCAAGTGCAAAACATGCCCTATGGCTGTTTGGCGCAACACGGATAATGAGCCGTTTGTTCTGACGAATGAGCGGTTGTTTCCGTGGCTTAAGAAATGGATTCATCCGAATGAATGGCTTATTGAGTTGACTGGTGGTGAGCCTGCTTTGTATAAAGGCATCAACGAACTTTGTGCATGGTTATCTGAGAATGGCTATAATACTCTTATTAAGACTAATGGCTTACTGGAAATCAAGCCAGTTCCGCATGTAAAACGGATTGCAGCATTTCACCAGCTCGATAATCCGCCTAAATACTTTGACGAAATTCTGATAGTCGATAAACTCGAGCGTGAAGCCAAGGAAGCATATTGCAAAGAACATGGCTTGACATATCGAGTAATTGGCTTTAACAAAGAGAACCCAGACGGAGCAACGCATGGGTTCGACAAGATTTTATATGTAGACCCGCACGGGCATGCTGTTGGGTGCCCCGCTTGTACAATTCGGTGGGAAGACGGGTTTGACCCATATATTATCGAACATAAGATGCCCGTGCCGGTCTCTTGTTGTAAAGAATGCAAAGCTGCAGTAGATGCCTGGAGGTTCTATGACGCCGTCTGATAGAAAGTTCTTTAAACCTGTTATCGGTGGCTTAGTGACGCTCATGGCGGCTATTACTGGCTATGTCCAGTACTTGCAGTATCGTGGCAACGCAGACTTAGCAACTGAAGTACGTATACTTAAAGAGTATCGTATCGAAGACGTAAAACGGTCGGACCAATTTGGTGCTGACATTGATAACTTTAAAGTGATGTTGTCTGATATACGCAGTGACGTCAGCTTCATCAAAGGCCGACTTGAACGGAGGTAGATATGCCTAATTGGAAGAAAATGGCGGAAGCATTTGGCCGCGCAATGAATGAACGCGTCGGTAAGGACACTGGCGTGCGTCGTACTGTCAATAAAAGTAGCATTGCAAGTGATGCTAATGAACCTGGCATCACAGGCATTGGACATCCGAACTCCGATGAAATTGCATCGTATCGTCGTGGCCAACTAAATGGCAATGACAACTTTTATGTGGGCCGCGAGCGTGCTGGCGCAAATACCATAAATAGCATGGACCCGACTGCCAAGCGTATCTACGATAACTATGATTTTGACTTTGAACGTGCATACGGACCTGACGATGCTTATCGCCGTGCTGTTGAATTATCTGGCGTAGAAAATGCTCCGTCCAGTCCGTTTGAATTCGAAGAACGTTTTGGCTTCGATATTACCGAATCGCCGCGTCCACGTACAAGTGATGTTAGTCGTAGCATTTCACGCATTGAAGACGAAAACAGCGACGCCCGTTTGGCCAAGGACTTTGAAGACGCTTTTAATTCGGCTGCTGAACGCCATGGCTATGATACATGGAAGAAAGGTTCTAGCGACAAACCACTGGACGATGGCTTGAACGGTGAGATTCATAATCTTGAGCGTGAAGGTGCCGAAGACGACATCCGTGCCCAGATGATTGAAGAACTTAAGAGTGGCGTTGACCTGTCTGATTTCTTTGAAAAGTATCGTTAACATCCCACTTTTGAAAATTCATCTTGAAACCCTCAAAATGAAAATATATCTTCAAGGCCATTTTTATATTAATCCGCGAAAATTTTTTCTCACAAAAAAATTTTCAATTTTTTTATAAATAAAAATAGGCCTCGACGATATACCATCAAGATATATTTTCTAGAAAATGCCTATGCCAAAAATACCTAAATGGGTTACCCGTTTTCATAGAACTCGTACCGACTATACGCCTGCTATTGACAAAGAAGGCCTTAAAGCGAAGTCTCCGAACATGGGTGAGAACACTTATGTTAATAACGCTAAAGACCTTGAGAACGTATGGTTAGCTGATAATCGATACAATATTCCAGTTCTCCGTCGTTATGGCGCCAGTCCTGATGTAACGACGTATAAAGTGCGTATTCCGCATGATAAGTATTGGTACGAAATGAAGCGCAACACCATGCCTAAAGGGCGAGGCGGCGGCAAGTTTAAACCTGTCAAGCCAGGCCAGCCTTCAATGTTTTCTGAAGGCAACTATAAGGTAGACCTAATCGGTGAAGATATTCCGCCACAGTATTTGCAAAAGTTACCGATATATGCGGATAAGCCTTCAAATGTGCGTGATGCTATTGTTGATAAGTTATCAGACTATGATGCATCGGTTTCTCCTGAAGAAAGTGTCGCTAAGGCGCTTGAGCATTTACCGCGCAGGTTACGTGGCGAAGGCCAGCAGCTTGTTGATACTTATTTTATGGTAGGCCCTAATTCCGCGCGGTTGCCATCTGAAGAACTGGTACGCGCTGTACTGCCAATGCCGCCAGCTACTAAGTTACGGTATCAATTTAATAAAGAGTACTGGCCTGGCCGCACACAATCGCCGGCCGGCGATTTAACAGTTGCGCTACAAGACCGGATACTTCCAGTACAGCCAGATGCTCAGCTGTCTTGGCAGATTCTGCCGGCGCCTAAAGAAGCTATCACAAGTGCAAATACTAACGTCCATCAAGGCTCAATATCGCGCGGCCTGCGTCCTGAGCCTAGCATACAAGACCGCCGGTTTGATTGGCATCGTTACAATAGCATCATGAAAGAATCAGGGCTACCATATGAGGCTGCACGAAATGCGGCGCCACCAGCCTACGAGATTATAATGACGCCACAGGGCCAGTTCCACCGCAAGATAGACCATCCGCATCTGCGGGTATCCGACGGCTCTGTAACAGCCGGCAATCGTCCAGCCCACTCGCTACAGGACAACGCCGAGGGTAACCTGCTATTGCCAGCAGAATGGCCTTTGCCAGAAGTCAAGAAACTTATTATAGGTAATGAGCGCGGCCTTGCTGCTGAATTTAATAATTTGATAGCAACGGAGCCTGTCATGGCTATTAAGGATATAAAACATCCGACTTGGCAAGATATTATGCGGGCCTTTATGCGGCTTAAAATAAATACTGATTATTAAAAAAACCAGGGAGCCTTAACTCCCTGGCATTTTATATTGGCCAGCTATGGCCAATGTTTTATTTATTTCTTCGGCGGGCGTTTGCCACCGGTTTTCTTACCACCACAGGGCATAGTTACCTCCTTTATGTGAAGTGTTTCGGCCGTTAAGATGTCATCCTTATGTCGGATGCAGTATGTTACTTCGAGGCACTTGTCTTTCCCTTCGGCAACATCTAGACCAATCACAAGGTCTTTGTCGTCTAAAAGTTTACGTACAAGTGTTTCTTGCGACGTATCATAATTAATTGTCACCCATGTTTATCTCCTTTTGAAGTTATAGTATCTTTCGAGGCATTCGATACAGATACGGTCTTGCTTACCTCGGAACAAAACCGTCTTACATCTGTTTTAGCATGGCATAGTGCGCACGTGTTAAATGTTTTCCAAAGTCCAATAGCTAATAACTGATTTGGACTTGGGATTTGTTTGACACCTTCAAGCGGCAAATCTATGAGTCGTTTAAAGTCGTACCAAGTTACATTGCCATGCAGGTGTCTTGCTATCGCATAAGCAGCGGCACGGTCATTATACGTGAAGAACTTTTGATGCCATGTTATTTAAAGCGTTCATCGATTGACCAGTTTACAATATATACTCGGCGGGTTTTAAACCTATCAGCAAACCGTAGTAGTTCCGCTTCAAATTGCTGGCTAAAATCACGAGCCATCTTTGAAATACACGATGACGGGATTTCGAATATCTTTGGGTCCGGCTCGATTTTACCGATGTCTATTTTAATTGGTATCGGCTCAAAGGGCGGCCGCAGGTCTATTCTCCTTTCGGCCATGGCGGTGCTCCTAGCATTTCAGTTAGCATTTGTTCTTGACACGCCGGACAAATATCCAATGTGACTTCGTGCTGGAACGCGTATTTACCACGAATATATCGATGAAAGCTAAACTTGACTTTAGCGTCTTTCTCAATAATGATGGCGCCTTCGTCGTCTGATTGCGGTACAGGCTTTATAGGTTGCTTACATTTATCACATACAATCATCTGGGATTCCTCGGGTTATGGGTACATTTGTGAGCCGGATAGCAATGTTGGAAATAATGGCATTCCCAGCAATAATCCGGCAGTGATTGACGCCATCTGTTGTAATCATCGTCGTCGCGCTTATGCGGCCGCTGATATTCATGGCGCTCTGTATTGATATAGATAGGGTCAAGAATCCTGGCGGTCGGCTCGCCTGTTACTTTGCCAGTCATTTACACGCTCCTGATATTGTGCTCTTCGGCATTTGAACGCCTTAGAGCATTCTTTGTTTTTGGTACAATTGTAACATACTTCTAGCATCAGCAAATCTCCATGGCTGTATCACTTTCGCGATATGGTATTCCATATTCGTCGATGGCCGGTTTCAAGAACTTGGCCACGAGCTTGCCGCTGTCAAAGTCATTGAATGTACACTTATCAAGCAAGATGCCAGTCTTAGACTTCAGCTTTCTGGATATAGAATCCAGCTCGTCAAGACGCTGCTTGAGACGCTTAATCAAGACCGGGTCCGGAACATCGCATACCATATACGAGCTATCACGTGCAACCGTGAAGTTAATATCTGGGAACCACGATTGAATAGTCGAGCACGCATATGCAAGCTGTTCCGGCTTTGCTTCGGACGACAAACGATAGATATGCAATCTTGAGCCTTCAGTGTCTTCGCTAACGAATGCATCAGGATTCATATGAGCGCTAAATAGTGCACGCAAAATAGGATTCTTGAGCGAGCCAAGAACAATCTGTTGTGGCTTGATATTTAGCGGTTTAGCATCATTATCGTGGAGAATATAGTCCAAAAGACTGTGAGCCATTTCGAGCTTGATTTGCTGAGCCGTGCCGTCAAAGATATTGCCAAAGAACTTATCAAGATAAGCTTGATTATGGCAGTATCTTGTCAACATGGCATGAAGCAAATTGCTGCAATGAAAGTTTTGAAGACGACGTTTAATACCACTATCCTCGAAGTAGATGTATCTGTTCGAAGATATTACGAAGTTCTGGTATGTATCCGCAACAATTGGGTCAACGCCTTTGCCTTCGTACTGGAAGCGGTCACGTCCAGTCATCGACTTCATTATACCTTGTAATTGGTCAGATGCGGCACCTTCGAATTCAGATATGGACACGAGCCGTTTGCCCATAAGAGACATTGTAAACCGTAGTTGTTGAGGAGCGAACGCGGTGAATGTGTCGCCAAACATCGTTTGCAATATAGAGACAAGTTTTGATTTGCCATTGCCACCTGCATCGAAGTCGTTAAGGTACAAGATTATGCCAGTCGCACTATCCGGGCATCGAACTATAAAGTGCAGTACACGATACAGTTGGTCCCATTCATCGGCACGGCCGCCGCTCACTAAGAACAGCAACAACATTGCGCGCTCAAGACTTTCCTGGTTTACATATGTGCGGTCGACTTTCGTCATCTGAGCACACACGTTTCGGTACATCTTGTCGTCGCGTACAAAGAAACCATACGGGTCACTTGACTTGAACGACGAGATAAGGTTGATACGCTGCAGATTCGGAGCCAGCTGCTTGAACACACCGTCGTATGGTCCTTCATATGGCTGTTCTTCAAGCATAGACAAACCATCGAATTTGTCTACACCACCGTATTCGTTGAGTCTCGATGTAGACAATTTTGCGCCAATGATTCGTTCGTCTGCTTCAAGACCGTCTAGTGGCATGCTATCTGGCGAACAGTTTGACGACCGCGGAATTATCCGGAACTTGCCATCACGGTTGCGATAGATGTGGTCACGGATATAATCTATCTGGTCGCCATCAAATGTCAGCGGAGATTTGACTATCTGGCGGTCGCCAAAGGCTGCCATAATGTCTTCGTCAGGGACCGGCAAACTAGCATAGACTTCGAGCGCTGCTTTTTGCGATGCTTGTTTAGCAACCGAAAGCATTGTGTCAATGATGTCTCGATAAACGTCTTGTACAGGCTTAGACGTGAAGTCTATTTTTTGCATGACTATCTTTTGAGACTTCATTGGCATTGATGCCAATATCGAAAGAAGTTTATCAAGTACCATTAGATGAAGCCCAGCCTTACCATATCTCCAAGGGATTTAACAGACTTGCGCTGAATTTTGCTCAGCAATGTTGTTGCCAGGTCGGTACGGCCCCACAAGTCGAGTTCAACGTCAAGGTCACGATGATACTGTTCGTAGTCAATGTACTGTGCATACTTTTCGAGCTCAGTCATATCCTGCGACCATACACCGAATCTTGCTTTAACTGCGCCATTCTTACGGTCGATAAGGTCACGACTGAACGCAATTGCTACGCCATCAGGACATTCGCACGTGGTCCACATGAAATAATAGTTCTTGTGTTCCATCGGTTTGCCATCAATCATAGCATATTTGCTGGCAGCTGATTTGTGGTACTTGACAACAAAGTCTTGCCAACTATATTGCTGGAAGTCCAAGCATGCGCCTTGTTCAGCAGGCCTGGGCAACGACTTGAACAAGCAGTTATACATTGCGCGATTAGAGTTCTTGTTAATGATGTCAGAATAGGCTTGGCCTTTACCGCCAGATACATTGCCGGCCTCGTCATACATGATGTAATTATTAACGTCACGTATGTAAATTTCCGGAATAAATTCTTCTTCAAGAACAAGCCCATACTTTTCTTTCATGATGGTAATCATTTTGCGGCAGGCTTCGATGTTCTTCTCGCCTTGAACGAATACGGAGTCCGTGTTGATTTCTATGAGGTTCTCAAACTCAGGACAAGCAAACGCCAGTTCAGAGATAAGCAGCTGACCGATATAACACATAGCTTCACCAGCAGCTGGGTCAAACATCGTACTGTATGTAGATTTGATACGGAACGCGCCAGACGGAGCATTCAAGAACAACTTCAAGCCGCGGTCAACGTTTTCAAGTTCAGCATTACCTTTCTTCTTGTGTTTGACTTCGATACGGTATTCGCGTTTCTCTTGATAGATTTCATTAGCACGCTTCGTTTTAAGCAACTGCCAATGTTCAATAATGGACGGATACAAGCTCGCAAAGTCAAATGCATAGATGTTTTTGTAATGACCAGCACGAATGAAGTGAGCGCCGCCTTTACCGTACACAATGCCTTTGTACGTCGTTTCGAATTCAGTGTTCGGCGCTTTAGCAATGTAGCCAATCAGCAGCTTGATGTCAATGGGCACATCGAATTGTTTAAGGTCGAACAATGCAAGCGGCATATTCGTTTTAGGCGGAATCGGCATTGTGGTTTCATAGATAATGCCAGCTGCAATCTGTTGCGAAGTTCGGTCAAATGCGAACGGCATGTTCTTTGGCCACCATTTCAACAAAGCCTGATATGCAAGCAAGGTTGTCTTGCCGGCTGTTGCTTTGTCCCAGCCATACTTCCAGAAGATTTGCATCATTGCATCGACGTCATAATCGCAGTAATCATCGATTTCAGCTTTCATTTCGTCGGTCAATTCTGCATCAGGAGCATATGGAAGCTCTCGGATACGGAGACCGCTGTACATTTCCCACTGCTTCAATGAATACCGAAGCAAACAGTTATTCAGCAAGTCGAAGTGCTTTGCATTCCATGCGCTGACCGAGCAATGCCGACGGATAATCGGATTGTTGTTAGCGTCATACTGAATAAGCGCCTGAGCATCCGTGAAGATAAACTTGTTAGGGACACTTTTAGACCGGCGCAAATCTTGTCGAATCTTTGCAAGTACCGGCAAGTCAAATCGTTTTCCGTTAAACGAAATGATATAGTCTGCTTGACCAAAGTAGTGTTCGATAATAGCAAAGCGTTCTTGTGTCATAGCTTTGCCATCATCGGTCACTTTGACTTTCTCGATACATTGTTTTGTATCGGAATCGTACATGCGGCCACGGAAACAGAAATGCTCTTTGTAGGTTTCAATATCGAAGCCAAACAGTTTAGCCATCTTGTCTCCTTGCGATGTTTTCACGGTCAGTATACACGTGGCTGCAGAGCGACACAAATCTGATGCGTGAACAATTCAGTACGCATGCGACACGATTGGCAATAACAAGGTCAGACAGACCAGCACGCTGAATATCCCACGAACGAGAAATGACAGTCAGTGTGTCATCATGCAGCTGCCAATAAGTCAGACAGCATTCAGAGTTCTGGATGATATTCTTGCGAGATTTGCGGCGCTTGCCATTTTTGATGAGCGAGATAAGGTTGAGTGACTTGTATGCGGCATAAAGCTTGTCGTCGTTTGCATACAGCTTTTCGTGCATTTCAGGGCTCATGTCTTCGCTGTACATAATCAGCCTGAATTCGGCGTCCTCGAGTTCACGATTCTTGAGGTGCCAGTTCGGACGGACGTCATCTTCTATAAACAAAGAATCTCCGACGATGCATTCACCTCGCGGAGTGTCAAGCTTCTTGCCAAGCGGCAGCGCCAGGAAGTTCTTGCGCCAGACCAAGTATTCTTCAATAGTCATATGTGGGCTCCCATGAAAAGACTAGATAAAACATTTATCTATCTATTTATATATCAAAAGATAACGTTGATTTTTTCCAAAATTATCTTGAACAAAATTAAAATATCATCTTCATCCGCTATTTAAAAATTAGAAAATAAAGTCAAATAAACGCGTTTTGGACCAAAAATTTTTGTGGCCTATCAACTATATTAAAAAATAAAAAAACGAGCCGAAACGCTCGTTTCTGTTTAATTAAATAAGTATTTTTACTATAAACTATTAATTATTTCATACCAGTTCAATTTTGGATTATTAACCGATGTAACATCATTAACAGTCTCGCCAATACGTACAACATCGCGTATGAATTTTGGAGGTATGTCTTGTTTAAAAATGTCAACGCGGCCGCCTTGCTGTATAGGGACTATTAGTTGGTAGTCTTCATATACTTGTGTCGGGAAGTCTAGCCAGCCAGCCTCGTCACTATGCAGTTTATAAAATTCATCGTCAGCTTTATCTAAAAAGTCAGTGTCCCATTGTTTAAGTTTTGGTGCGGGTTCTGGTAATTCTGGATTATATGGTAGTCGTTTAGCGGCGCGGTACCAGTCTTTCGGTAAATCAAGTATAACGAGCGCATCACCTGCGTCTCCAGAAAAGTACGTATCAGTCGGTTCTACCGTTGTGTAAACGCCGGGATAGTCTTCCCAATCTATGGGCCTTGGCTTTGGCGGGTTTACCAATAGACCTTCATTTAAGATATTGTCGACATATTCATTGCGTGTGCCGTGATACCGACGTATTGAGTTTCTGCCGGCTGGTAATAATTTTAATAATGGACTAGGCATATATACCTCAGACTAAGTTAGTTCAATTCTCAATCCATACAGCTGGAACCGGACTTCATCAGATGTACCGAACTCTATAAGCATTGAGTTGCCACTTCCACAGTTACGCCAAATCATAACACGATTATTATTCTGGTTACTGCCAAGTGCGCGATACAAAAACGGGCCGAAGTTTGAGCCGCGGTCAAACGACACACGCAAGAACAGTTTGGCTCGTTCACTGTCTGGCGACATATAGATACCAGTATCGCAAACGACTTCAATTGCACGAATAATTCGGCGGCCAATGAACTGTGCCCATGCGCCACGCAGTGTACGCGAAATTGGCGCGCCATCGATATACTTGCGGCTGTGCTCAGTTGCTGTCGCAAATGTACCATACTTGGAAATACCAAGCGGCTCACCAGCACGGTTAGTGACAGACCATGCAATAGCTTCGTGCTCACCATTCCAGTAGCGCCACCAATAGCCAGACTTCGTAATAGCATAACCATTTGTATAGTCTTCGTCAACATATACAATAATCATGCTTTGGTCACGGACCGACAACGGTCTCAGCCTAAATGCATGCGGCATAATCCGTTGCTCAATCTCAGTGTTACTGATTGGCGTAATCGCACCAGCTTGATTGATAGCTGCAATGAACTCGTTGTTGATAGCGCCCTTGCAAATCAAGTAGAGCGTGTCATTAATGATGAGCGGAGACCGTGCACCATAGTACAATGTGTTTTGGCTATTGTGCTGAATCGGATTGTCGTCATTACCAGTTGCGCTCCATACTTCGATTGATGTATCATTCAAGAAATAGAGCTGACCGGCAAATGCGACAGCTTCCATGATGTTTGCGCTTGATGCTGTCGATGCATAATACGATGTAATAAGCGTATTTTCAATTTGGTCATAGTTCATCTGCCATGGGAACATCGGATATTTACACGTGGACTGCGAACTAGATTGCGACGGTGTCAGCCATCTCGACGGGTCAACAGCACTAAGCCAGACAGTGTTCTTTTGTTTCTCGACGAGTACAAGCCGGTTATCGAACCATGTAATATTATGAACTACGATAGGTTCACTGCCTGTACATCTGGAAACATCAGGCCACCAACCAACATATGTGCCAGTTTCATTCTTGCCGGTAACAGCTAAGACGGCGACGAGCGGAACGCCATCGATACGTAAGGTATCTGGATTTTTGAAGAGTGGCAACTGTACAGCTTTGTAGGCTTCATAACGGTCTGTGTAGTTACCATCAATCATGTCAGCCGTTACGTCAGGCGCTATGGTATTCCAATACCAAACGCTTGCGCCATCGCATACATAAACTTGGCTAGGCTTTGTCGACGATTCCGTAAATGTAACAGTATCTTGTGGGTTATAACCTTTACTGGCATCAAGAATAATGCCATGACTGAATACCGTGTTATCATCGCGTAATGTATAACGTAATACACAAGTTTGGTGCGCAACATATACATTGCCAAGACTATCAACAAATGTTTCAAGGACTCGGTCATTATGTAGTGGATATATGCTTTCAGTGCGTTCGCCGAGTCTGTCGATAATCGAATTGCCTAGCGGAATCAGGTTACAGTAATCAGAAACCGGTCGGCCATCGTGGTACTGGATAATGCCTTTAAACTCAGAAATGTCCATTGACTAACCGCCTACGATACAAAGTGTTAGAAATAGCGTCGCTGATGTTCGGCTTATGCAATGGTTGCGGATGATTCTTCTTAAGTAATTCATACGCCGTATTTGCTTGGGCTTGCATTGCATCAGCCGTGTTAACGCCATAGATAAGTGCCAAAGACACTGCCGTAGCATCAATCAGGAACCGCTTGAATTTTGCCGGTGCATTGATAGTGCCGGCATGGTCGTTACGAATATCGATAATCTGTAACGGAACCGGCATGACCAGCTTCTTCGGTGCCATAGAACCATGAATCAGTACAATAATACTATTATCATGTTCTTCAGTTGTAAAGACAAACTGACCGTCAAGCACTTGCTCGAACTCGCGACGATATAAGTAATCGTATTCAAGCTTACTACCACATTCAATCACAGAATCAACGCGCATTGGAGTAAAATCAATAGTCGGCTGATCGTAGATTTGCGGCAGGTAAGCAGCATCACTGTAAATGAATTTCAAATCGGACGACCAAATGGCCACGCGCCTGAACTGTCCAACAGCATTAACCGGCCAAACAGAATCCCGCCGTGTAATAGACGAGGCTGTCTCAACAACCCAATCAGGCCGCAGCAACTGGACAGCTCGGCCCCATTTAGTAATACCGCTCGATTCAGTTCCAGTTAACAATTCGTTTGCTGTGTACTGAGAATAGCCAATAATATCCAAGTTTTCTATACTATTGTCATATGGAGTCAAAATGATACGGCCATTTTGAGGCGTATAGGTTCTAGCCGTAACCGTTACATCGAGCGTGCGGTCACAATTGATTGTCGGCAAAATTTCATCAGTCAAGACTTTCTTTCCAGCCTGATAAACATCATCCGGAAATTCGTCAGGATTAAAGGACGGAACAATACCTGCTTTAAAAGCCGCGGATTGCACTATGTCCAGAACTTCCATATGCGCCTCCATAAATAGGTCTAGACAGTGAAACATTCGTTACTGTCTGTTTGTGTATAGCTTCAAGATTCTGAATGCGACGATGCAAGAATGTGATACCTTGTACAACCGCATCAACAATATCATCATGACGACCATGCGGGAATGCCGTGAACTGCGCCATGATTTCACCCCATATAAAGCCACGGACTGTAAACTTTACATTCATTGAATCAAATAGATATTTGACAAGAAGGGCTCTATCGAGTTTGCTCTTGCTCGGAGTAACTTCCATGATGCCGCTCATTTCACGCCGCAGAATCTGTACGGCAGCAACACCATTGGCTTTCGCCTCGAACAACACCGGTGTATCTGTACCGTAATGTTGACGTAACTGGCGAATCTTTTGGCATAGCAATGTAATGTCTGCCTTAAAGTTTAGAACATCGATAACGAAGTAGTCGACGCCATTTGTACCAATAACTGCAATCGAATTGTAGTCGCTATTCGCATCAGTCTTCATTGCAGCATCAACACTAATTACAAGTCGTAACGACTTCAGTACCGGTCTATCATTGCTAAGAACCAGTTTATGTCGTTCAAACAAGTTGCCAATGTCATCAAGTGGCACTTGCAAGAACTGAGCATTTAATGTGAACGGGTCATTTTTATAAGCTTCGATTTCAGATAGCGGAAGACGCTCGGGGCATAGAGCAGTACCATCTGCGTTAATAGCTGGGAAATTAGCGTGCGCCCATTTTTCATTGGAACCACCTCCTAGTAAGAAACCAGTTAAGTCTTGAGCCGCGATACGTTGTTGAATCACGACGATTGGTGTATCGGGCTTGTTAATACGGTTACGAATTGTACTTGTAAAGATTGCATTGCGTCTGGACAACATTGCAGGCGATGTACGGTCAGCCGGCTTATTAGGGTCGTCAATAACCAATAGCGTGCTACAGCCAGAACCAGTAATGTTGTTACCGGAACCACGTGCAATAATCATGCCATTCGCATTATTAGTCCATTCAGTTTTACCATCATTCTTAGAACGCATATATAATTCAGGAATACTAAAGTGTTTGGCAAGCCAAAGCAATATATCCTGAATTTCAGAGTTCTTGCGAGCCACAAGCGCCTTATCATATGAAACATACATTACAGTACTTGACGGGTCTTCGAGGAACTGCCAAGCAATGAAGTGCTTCATGATTTCAGTCTTACCAATACGCGGAGGCGCATTGATAATCTGGCGAGGCGGCAAGTCTAACAAAATATTAATCAAATCATTATGAAACTTATAGAAAAAGAACGGCTGCTTATAGATATGCTGAAAACAGTACCCCAAGAAAAATCTGAAGTCCTGTTTACAAAGCTGCAGTTCTAAATCTAATTGTGTCATACTTATACCAAACTTATGGTATTGTTAATTGCTATTGTTGCGAACAAATTATTGCCACAGTACTTGACGATTTGGGCGTTACGGGATGCCGTTGTTGTCGTGTGGTTCCATGTACCGATTGTTAATTCGGCTAACACTGTTTCGTCGTCTTCTTCGTACAAGTCAAATTTCCATGTTAGTGCCGTATTAGATGCGCCAGGATATGCAATGGTTGCTATTGCTACAAATGCTACTGGCCACTTCAAGAAATCTTTGAAGTATGCTTTAACATGAATAACATTAGTAACGCCAGTTGCCCAGCCACTGCCCGGCAAATCACGATAATCAAAGTTTATTACAATAGTACCATTCTCTGGAATTCTATAAATATCACGTGTTTCAAAGACATGCGAGGCTAGCTCTAGCCAAACAGGTGTTGTCTGAATACAGACTGCATCCGGGATACGTGCAGCATTATCGGTCATGTCAATCATCATGGGATAGCCATGCGTATAGCCGCCTGCCGGATTAAATCGTACTAGTATGTAGCTATGGCCGCGTGTTACATTAGCAATACGCCTGGCTGGCTGTATGCCATCATCGTACATTATCGTACAGTTCTTGCATGAATTAACCACGATAGCCTGACCTGCACGCGGCATAGCTGTTAACGTTATAGTATTAGGAGCAGCTAGACTAATTAGGATTGTCTTAGCCCAAGGCGGCACTTGCGCGGTCGCATCATCAGCCGTAAGAATAAGCTCTTCTTCAGCCCATTGACCTGCACGGAATTCACGCTTTAACATAAAGTCCGGCAGCACTTTGTTAGAACCAGCCGGCGAATATGTCTCAACGGCGCCAGCCGTATTTTTCCATGATAGCGTCGCGGGTGTTCCACTAGATTGGCCATCTTGCTGTCCACGGATTATCCACTGAATTTGCCAAGTAGTACCGCCATCAAGAGACACTTCGATAATAGCGGCTTCTTGCAGACCAAGACACAAAATACGATGTTGGCCATTACCATAAAACAGATAGCCAGCCTCATCGGTTTCAATTTCATTGCCGCAGTTATCAGCGTCACTAATATTGATATTTGCGAAATTATAAAAATCTAGTCGGCGCGTATTGTCGGCTAGCGCAAATGCACGAAGCTTGGCATTCCTGTAGCTCATGCAATGTGTGTCAAAGACTTGAATCATTCTGCGTAATCCTCCGGCGAACGCATCATACTATCCAATTTCTTGAACGGCATAGTAAAGGCTTCGTCCACTGTGTTAATAACTGGGCGTAAAGTCGGTAACCATTGGCAAATACCGTTATCAGTTACCATTTCACAAATGTCACGTGGCAATTCAATTAAACCGCCGGCAGACCAATCATAAGCTGTAGTCAACGGATGACGGCCAGCTTCTTCAATGAATGGCCAAAGAATCGACCCTTTAGGTGGGTCTTTTTCAATCGGGCCCTGATAAGCCGGCAATTGTAAACCGAGCAGTTCGTCATCATTCATTGGATACCACCTTTGGTAAAACGTATTTGCCAAGAGCTTCGGCGGCAACTGGCAACAAGATTGTAGCAGCGCCACGCAGACCTGGACGAACTACTTTCGCACGCATTGAACCTGTCGGCCCATAGTTACCCATGCGTTCATATTCAGCGGGAGTCACTAATGTACGCTTGCTATTGTTCGTTTTACGGCGACGCTGTGTATATTTGGCTTTAGCATCTTCCCATTGCTTTTGAATCGCCGGGTCTTCGAAATGCGCCATCTTGTCATACAAGAGTTTAGCAAATTCATTCGGCTCGAGTGTTTTTTCAGCGACCCATAACGACTTAGGAAATTCACGAGCTGTCGCTTTAGTCGGATAGAAACGAGAACCTAAGTCAGAAAAAGGTCTCAGCCAAGCTTCTTGCAAGAACTGCTTCACATCATCAAGTTTAACAGCATTGCGGTCAATACCAAGTTCATTGATAAATTGTATAGCAATTTCATCACTAATTGCAGTTGGTTTTGCTTTACGGCTTAAAACCTTAGAACCTTTCTCTTTTGGATAAGGAAGCCTATCGATTACCAATGGTGTAGAATTTGGAACAACGGCGTCAAACTGTGTGACAGGCCGTTTTGCCCAATCAGATACTTTATATTCAGGCATTGTTTCGCTTTTGGCTTCTAGCGGCAAACGAATGTCATCGAGCAAACCTTTGTCACGCTTTATATCACGTGCAGAAATACCAAGGCGTGTTGCCGCCTTGTTAGCAAGCTGACGGTCACGTACATTCTCTTTCTTAAAGTACTGATTACCAGCAGCGCCAGCCGCAGCGCCAAGAGCCGTAAGTCCGATATTTTCCGGGGTCTCAGAGTACCACGGTTCATTGCGCGCAGCAGACGCCATAGCGTTCGCGCCACCGATTAAGCCAGCGGCACCAGCGGCCGCTAAGCCGCCACCAACAGGCGACAAACGCGCCATTCCAGTGAGAACTGGCAGTGCATAACGGCTATCAGAAATAATATCTTGAGCAGCGTCAGCGCCACGGCTACGATTCGCTACACGAACTTTATCAGCCATTTGATGCTGAGATAGCGGCGCAAGAATACTGCCAATGAGTTTACCGGGTTCACCACGGCCCGGTTCTTTACCATAACCTGCAGTGAAATGTTCAGCTTCACGCGGCGTATTGAAAGTACCTTCAGCATCGTATCCTTCATCACCAGGAACGAGCGGCACCAATGTGTTATCAATAATTGTCCACTTGAGCGACCCGGCAAGCGCTGCATTTCGGAGAGCGTGGTTCTCTTCTTCTGTAAAGCCATCAATGCTCGAGCCCTTTTGCCAGGCTAAATGCGCATTCTCAGCTGCCATGATTTGCTGTTTAGATATAGCCATTAAAAACCTCGCTTGCCAGACTTAGTCACAGTCGTCTTAAGATGAATCACATTGTTGCCAGGATTAGCCGGACGCTGTTCGCCAGTAGACTGCGGATTGCTAGACGGATTAGGTCCACCATCCTTCTTCGGCGGAATACTAGGTGCATAAAATTCCAGCGGCTTATCTAGCATGTCAGATACCGGCATTGCATCGCGCGGAATCTGGTCAGAGAAATCGCTGACCGGTTTTAAGTATTCAGCGCCGCCACGGCTGTCAACAAATGCCTGGTCATTGTATTTAGACGCAGCCAAATTCATGACGTTTGCAGCTGTATTGGCTACAATGTGAGGCGCCACGTTTGCAGCAAACATCATTTGTTTGATGTACTGGTCATACTTTTCTTTAGCCGCGTCAAGAGCCGCACGAGTATCATTCGGCAATTCTTCGGTATTTCCAAGAGCCGATGTAAGTATACCCGTAAGATTTGTCATGGCATTTACAAGCGTCGCTTCGTCTTCCTCTTCAGGAATAAAGCCAAGTGCAGTACGTAATTCGTTGACTTTTCCACGGTTGTTGCGAGACCAATCATTAGCAGAACCAGACTGCATAATGCGGTCAAGCTCTTTACGGTAATTACTAATCGTCTTTACAACGTTATCATGTGCAACATCCGGAAGCACAAGAATCTGTAAACGTTGCTTTTCAGCATCAGCCATGGCGTTCGGAGAGTCCTTGAAATACTTCAAGAGAGTTTCATAGGCCGAATCAAGATACGTAGTGTTTTCGCTCTGTTCGAGAAATTTCGGCTGGAACATCTGCCCAGACTCTAACCAATTATAGAGCTTGTCATATACGCCCTTCGCATAATTGTAGATACCACGATTCGCGACCTGTTTCGGAGCACGTACCGCATTACGATTACCAGCGACCGGAGGCGGCAGACGGAGCTCATCAGCATTGAAGCCGGCCGTATTATACTTCTCTTTGATACGGTCAATTTCAGCCTTAAAGTCCTCATATGCGCGGTCAGGGTCATCCCAGTGGCCCTGCTTATAATCAGCAATGGCTTTATCATACTCGCCAATGATAGCACGACGATGCATCTCACGAGCACGAATTTCAGCAGCCGTAGGAATCCCAAGGTCCTGCTGTTTCTGCTGACGAAGCATATTGGCGAACCATTTATTCTCCAAGGCAGCCCCGTTCTGTACAGTCTTCTCGAACTGCGAACCGGGCGGAATGAACTTATTTTCAAGCGCGTAGTTCCAGCGCATGCCGTTTTGAGCAGCATCTAGCTCTTCGTCGGACGGCGCAAAAGCCCGGACAAAACGATTAGTTTGCCCAGGCTGAATGTATCCAACAGGCCGCTTTGGTAGAAAAAAATCATTCGCCATATAAACTCCAATCAAGTCGAGCTACGGTCGGAGGCTGTTTACGGACAAATGTGCCTTCAGGTTCGTCCATCATTTCGGTCCCAAGAATAGCCTCAACTGCGCCATGGCGTGCATCATCGGTACCAAATTCAGGCACTTCTGTTATAGAACGAGTATCAATGGCAGGGTTAATCATGGCCACATCGCCATTCTTCTTTTGAAAAAGCCCAATGATTTTATCACGGGTTTCGGGAGATAACGACTGCCACATACCATAAGCAGTCATTAGACCGGCCAAACCAGACTGATAAGGCTGAGGCTTGTACGCAGGTAATGCTCTAGATTGAAAACGTGTCATTAGAATATCCCGTTAAAGAGTGAACTGAACCAGCCTTGATTTTGGCCCATAGTTTGAGCTGCCGAATTAGCAAGCGACGTCGCCGCATCATACTTCGAACCAGCCACATCACTAGTAAGCTGCGCCCAATTAAGCGACGGCATAAGATTGGCGGACATTTGTTGTCCTGCAATACCTTGACGATTTTGAGCATCGGCCATTGCATTGTTGAATGCCTGTTGCCACATCGACTGCACTTGTTTGCCTACCGCATTGCCTACCGCCTTATTAGCCGCGGAACTTTGAAGAGAACCGCCTGCACCAGCTAATGCACCATTGGTAGCATCGCGGATGCTCTGTTCGTAGACAGGCGACATAAAGTTCTGAACATTGTCAGCAGACCCAGCATTTGCAGTGCCGGCCATATCGGTATTAAACTGGTCTAGTACAGTACCCATATCGCGGCCGCCCATGGCATTTCCATACATGTCAAAGACGGGCTGCATTCCGGTGTCAAGAGCCTGATTGGCTTCACCCATTTTACCGTACAGAGTATCGAGGCCGCGCTGCTGCGCTCCAGTATCAGTAATGCCAAGCGTATCCGTGATACTACCGATACCCTTACCAACATTTAGGAAGTCTGGCGAACTAGGATTGCTAGTACCAATCAACTGTTTCATCCAGTCGGGCTGAACCTGCGACGAAATCATATTGCTCGGATTTAAAATATTATCATACCATGATGCCATTATTTACCTGCACTGTTATTGGTACCAAGATTAAACCAGCTCAATAG
>ERZ808048.24-NODE-24-length-35889-cov-5.558053_pt1 | contig 35889 bp, 55 predicted proteins | sample MGYA00380197_ERZ808048 | MGnify/ENA primary metagenome ERZ808048 (study PRJEB31490, sample SAMN06133377) | cow dung metagenome | isolation source: M1 | host: cow | place: China: Chengdu | collected 2015-05 ... | reverse complement strand
GTTAGTATATTCGCAAAATCGCGATAGGAAGGGAATTTAACTATGTTATTTAAGTCGTATGTATAGAAAACATTATAAGTTCCCTCCGCGTTATTGATTGTAGAGAATCTATATAATAGTGTTCCCAAGTCCACCTCTCCAATCCTCACGACCTTCTCCCACTTTCCGCTTGCCTTGTTGTAGCGGATCTCGTCGTATGCCGTACCTGCTGACTTCATTCCCTGTGGGAAATACTTGCGGATGAGGCTCAAATCTTCCACCCTCTTGATGTGTGGGAAGTATTTGCCGTTGATGCTTGTGTCGCTGAGGTTGATGCAGATGTCGTGGTTGTAGGTCGTAGTACCATATTCATAGAATTTAAGATAATAACAGTTTGAAGGTATCGGAGGAACACCTGCGGCAATAGCCTCATAACTGATAATATTGTAATTGATGTCGTAATAGAACACGACAAGAGCCTTGCTGGCATAATAAGCCTTATGAGGTACAACTGGGATATAATTCTTGCTTCTAATTCTATTCGTTGCTTCCACAGGCAATCCATTAGCTGGCAGGCCTCCCTCTTCCCACTCCTCATCCCACGCATTGTCTCCTACGGACTTGATACCCTCGGCAGTCATGTGGATGACCTCGCCCTCGTTGTAGGCATACTCATCCTCTACGATAGGCTTGCGAGCATTAAACTCCTCTATGGTGGTAGGCTCTTTTCCCGCACTGAACATCTGAGTAAGGTCGATAACTCTCGCCTTTAATTGCAAACCCGTAAGGTCTGTGCCTGCTCCTCCGAATCTGTTAACACCGAATCCTGAACGATAATTACCGTTGCATATAAAGACTCCGGCCTTATACACAGTTGAAGAATCGAATTGTAGTTGCCCTGGTATATTGTTGAGCAATCCAAGACCGAAAGACAAACTATTTGGATTCGACACTACCCAACCTTCAACAAGATACTTGTGCCCGTTGAAAACGGGGACTCTTGAATCTGTTATTTCTGCATAAGTAGAAGTGGCTATTCCACTTAATGTTGCAATGTTATCCACCCATGTGGTAGTTATGCCCAATGTTGTTTTTTTGTTCCTAATCAATTTTTGATTCCACACCACCGAATTTCCCTTCAACCTCTTAATCCTCGCAGTACCATCCTTGATGCTCTTGCCTCCACTCGCACGGAAACTGAACTCCGCAGGTACACTCTCGCCACGACCTACCAAGTCATCTGCGAAGCCGACACTCATTTTGGGGTAACGGCCATCCACCTCTGCCTTATTGGCAACATGCTTGTCCTGCTCGGCAAACTTCGTCTGAATCTGCTCGTTCTGCTCATTGATCGTGTCGCTGATGAACTTGTCCTGCTCGGCAAACTTACCATTAATCGTTGCCACAGCTTCGTTAGCTCTTGTCGCAGCTGCTTCGGCATCAGAGGCCTTCGTAGCAGCGAGGGCTGCTATCTGCTGTGCAAGAGCAGATGACTTGTCTGCATCATCTGCTGATACTCCAGCCCTCTCCGCTTGAGCAAGAGCCTCCAATGAGGCAGAATGCGCCTCATCAGTAGCCTTCACGGCTGCCGATACTATCTCCTGAACAAGAGAAGATGTGACGTCTTCTACCTTGAGATCTATGCCTATATCCGCATTCTCCTGCTCTGCTGTCATCCCCTGCGAATCCACCTCTGCGCTGGTTGCTACAACATTGAATGCCGGAGCATCGTAGGATGCCGTTCTGCCGTCATAGGTGCACGTCAGGACAAGACGTTGCGCACCTACGAATCTCTGTGCCTTTGCAGGAGACTTGACACGCATTGCCGTACCTTCTATCGACAATATCTCGCACTTCCCTGCGAAAGCCTTCTGCGAGTCTGCATAAGTAGCCACCACAATGTCTTCCATTGTGGAGAAATCCATGCGCACTCCGTCATTTGTCAGGCTCAATACCATATAGGCATCAGAGCCTCTGTGTATGTTTTTCAGTTCCATATATGTGTGTATTGTTTTTGGCGTTTTTTTTGCTATTTTTGTGTCGGATAGCGGCCATCGGCTGCAATCTCAACATTCAGCGGCCATCGGCTGCTTTTAAAGGTTAGCGGCCATCGGCTGCTAACCTTGTTTTATTCCGTCAACCTCGTGCCTATAGCTGTAAGTGATTGAGCATCCTTATGGACAAATACCCTCATAGGCGTAACCTCCGAATATATCCATCGCGGGATATCAAGTACATTAGTAGTATCATCATCTATGTTATCGGTTATATATCGTGCGAATTCTGGATTAGGATATCTGACAGCCCATCCGAATAACTTACTATTAGTGCCAACATTTCTAAATTCTGCGAAGGCCCACTGTCTGCTGCGCAGATAAGAATAACCAATATTCAGCATGGTTGCATCAGGTATATATGTGTTCCCATCATTGGATAATTTGAGCCATGAACTTGTAATATAATCGCGCACAGCCATCAATTCTATTATCCTATCTGTGATTATGAGACGCTGACCTCTACCTGCAGCTAATCTCCATGCCTTACTCCGTAAGTGCATGCGAGTGCCTGCCTTCCGGCAGGCGTTCTTGTTGTAATGCATTAGGCAGACTTCCGCATTCAGCGATGAGTCAATCAGCCACGGGTGGTCAAACTTATAAGAGTAATCATCAGCTTGAGAATGATAAATCAGCTTGACTCGCGGACCTGCACTTCTTGCTCCCTTGAGTCCTCCCACTGTAGTCGCAAGGTCATTTACTGTTCCCGTCAGACGTGTATCAAGGTCATTTACTGTTGTCTTTACATTATCCAATTTCCCCGTCAGACGTGTATCAAGGTCACTCAATTCTGAATCAACATATTTCTTGATGACCATATTCTGCACGGCATTGGTAGATGTATCGGACATCTCCGTATCTATCGTGATAGTTGTAGTTCCTCCTCCTGTGCTGTCACCTGAACCGGAAGATCCTCCAGATGAACCAGAACCTGACGTATTGTCACCTGAACCGGAATTCTCCGAAGATGAACCAATAGATGGGAGTGAAGAAGATGCTCTGCCCCATAATGCATCATATGTATCATACGACTGCAACTCTGCTCTATTGATCCTACCGGTGATGAGGTCAAATGATCCACTCTTCATGATATGGTAAGCTCCTCCCCATTCCCATGTGATGCAAGGATCGACAACATTCGCTCCTCTGTTCACAATAGTACCTCGCAAAAGATTGTGTGGACGTGCAAAGTATGGAATTATGGATAGATGGTTATATACAGCCATCTGCTGGTTGGAACCTCCTGCCGGCCATGACCACTCTTTTGCCGGGGCATACATCTCACCATCGTAGGTGAAGATGCCATTTTTTATAAATCCCGGTATTGCCACATCATTATATGCCGGCCCAAAATCAACCTTCCTATTAATCAATACTCTATTAGATGAGTTGTATATCGTATTCACTCTATTGGTGGATAGTAGAGATGTATTCTCACCCTTCTTGACCGCGATGCGATTGATGCTGGCATATAGTCCTTCTAATGTCTGCGTCGTCGCATCGTGGGTGATCATATCCTCAATGCCTATTCTTAAGTCAACAACTCCAGATAGCTGCGACAATGGTATATATATATCCGTACGTCCTCCCTGATCAGATGCCGTCAGAGTCTTGTACGATGTCTGCCATTCCTTGCCATTATACCAATAATCCTGACCACCGGCCCTGACATATAGCCAATACACTAACTTGGAAGGTTGGTCGGAAGGTGTCGCAGGATATAATTTCGATGGGAATATGTCTGGATATAGACCTATCTTGGGCCCCCACTCAATTACGACATTGATATCGTATGGATAGATAGGAAGATCGAACCATATTCCATGCTCATTATCAGCACCATCCATTCCGAATAGTATTGCATTTGGTGATACTCCGAAGGATTGCGGTTTCCAGGCACTACCGTAGACTTCCGGGTTGAACATCAATGTCTTGGAGTTGATAGCATCCCATCCATATAGTGAAGTCTTAATGTAATGCACAGGAGCCGGTATAGACATCACTCCAACACCACTTAATTTCGGTGTGAAGTCATAGGTAGAAGTTTCTCCGGTAAATTCAATAGATTCTCTCAATGGGAGATACACTTCTTCAATGTCATAGTCTACAGTCTCATTGATTTCCTTGACAGCCGACACCAGCTCCCTTGTCGCTCCTGTTATAAATGTCGGAGTTGCGTATTCTAAGGCACCATTCGCTGACAGTTTTCGTAAATACGGCATAAAGCGGAGTGACACGATGGCTATTCTCGCATCGCCTATATAACGAAGGCATAGCGCGTATGAATCGAGAATGCTCTCTATTGCTTCATACCATGTCTTCCCCTTGAATGCAGCCACGTTCACATAGGTATCATATGCCGGAGTTCCATCACAATATAGCCACGCATCACTATAACCTCCACCCCAGAGAAGTATCATACTGCTTTCCACCTTAGACCATCCCTCGGTAATCAAGTCGTATACTGATATCATTCCCAGTTTGTCGCCGACAGCATCGAATTGCAGTTCATTCAACAGGCCAAGGCCATCACGGGCAACAATGGTGACACTACCTCTGTATCGTAATTCTTCTTGATAAGAATTAGGCGTGATATACCCTTGCCAAATGATGTCACCACGTTGCTGTATATCGACCTTCCACTTCTTACTGTCTGCCGTGTAGAATTCCTCCCAGTTGCCACACTTCTTATAATACGCCTCTACATGATCGGGCGCATCAATAAATGTCATGGTCAGCGAAGTCTTGACAATAGGTGCTGTAATATCCTTGTTCTCTGCATGTATATCAAGATGAACAGACTGAACGACAGGACCGATATCTTTCACTGACCCGTACCCGTCTTTTTCAAAAAATCGTATTAGATAATTATCTAATCGAAGATAGTATCGTAGTGTGTATGCCATATTACATGCCCCAATTATCCTGTGTTCTTTTTGCGGCCAGCACGATATCTGCTCCTTCCAGCCTTCCCTCTATCTGTACTGTCAATGTCGATTCGTAGTTCTGTGGATTTGTTGCGCCTCCTGCTCCTGAAGATGCTACTCCTGCTCCGGCATTCGGACTACCAGCCAGCTTCTTGATGCCCGATGACAACGCTGCACCCACAGCCACCAATGCGACTCCAGCTGCTATCGCTACATACGGGTTTAAAGACTTGAGTGAATTCTTGAACGCTTCGATAGCGATTCCTTCCGCTATCAGCATTTCTCCCAACTGCGTAGCCGTCTGCGCTATCGGCTGCAGGACCGCCGCCATCACCTGCGATGCGTCCGCACCCTCGATGCCGAACAGCATATCCGTGAACGCCTGCATTCCATTCGAGAAGGCCGACACCATTGAAGACTCCAACATGCCGTTAAGATAGGCCACTTCATTGACCATATTCTTGTACCACTCGCCGTATGCCTGTCCATTGGCTATCTGCTCGCTCAACCACTCGTCCGTCATCAGCCCCGGAGCTGACAGGGACTCCGCCCCTGCGCTTATCCCGCCCAGTGCATCCAGCTTACCCATGCCGAGGTAGTTCTTCGAGGTCGTACCTGCTCCTGCCTTGTTTATCGACAGTGTCACTCTTGACAACTGCCTGTCAATATCCGACATCTGATTGACCGCCTGCTGTAGCCTGGCAAGCGTATCGAAGATGATCTGATTCTGAATATCGCCCTTACGTGTCTCATACACTCGCATGAGGTCAGGGAACTTCTCCTGCATCTTCTCATATTCCGTTCCTATCTTTGTAAAGAACTCGGTCAATTCAGCCACTGAATACTCACGGTCAAGTTCATTGCCAGCCTGCCATGCTTTGACCGCTTCTTTCAGCATATTGCTATACACTTTTACCTCCGCATCAGCTATCGGTTGCAGCAGGGCCTTGTACCTCTCTGCTGCCGCCTTCCTCTGCTGTGGACTCAAAGTCGTATCACGCATCATGATATAGAGTTCGTTCAGTTCCTGCTGGATTGCTCCTCTCTGTAACTTTACAGAGTTAACCAACTCAAACTCCGCATCGAAGGCCTTTGTCATTTCGGCTGCCGCATCTCCAGCTTCCTTCGCGTTCCCGAATAACCCCTTGATCCACTTCCATTCATTCTTGAAGAAGTTTTTGAAGCTTGAAAAATCGGGCTTATAATTCGACATATCAGCAACAGCTGAATGATATGCGGCCTTCATCGAATCCATTGTGGCCTGCCAAGCATCATTCAATTTATTCGTATGACTGAGGAAGTTTTTTGTAAAGCCAATAACAGCTCGACCTATCTCTTGCCACGCCATAATTGCACCAGCCTTTATATTGCTGATGGATTTGCCGAATGACTTTATACTATTGATTGCGCTCTGAATGCCCTTTTTTAATCCGTCACTCTTGAGGCCCAGCCTGACGAACAGATCTCCGATCTTTGCCATGTTTCGCGATATATCTTGCTACTAACTCGTTTAACTTCTTCACCTTCTCATCTGATATCTCCCATCCACCTTCCGGCATCTCCGGCATTGTCTCCTTCTCCCACGGGAAGCGGTAGAACGACTGCGGTGTCTTCGCCTTCCTATTGGGCTTCATGAACGGGTGCATCGACATCATCATAAACATCTCCCACCTCGCTATCTCCCACTTCTCCTGCAGTTCCTCCTGTTTTCCCTCGCACCTTTGCCTATACTCCGTGTATCCCGTCCTTCCGGCCTGCTCCTGCGTCATTCCGCATCGACCTACGAGAAACGCCTCAATAGGCGTGTAATCCACCCAGAAATCTTCTTTTTTTTTACTTCCTCTCCTTCCTGCTCCTTGTCACTCCCTTCCGCCATCTTGGCATGATCCGCCAAGTCCTTCCCCGTCAGGGCCTTGATAGCGACATTCAGTATCGCCGCGAACTCCTTAGGATAGACTGCCTGGAAGATGTGGAAATCCTCTCGTTCAAACGGCGCATCCGCCTCATCATTCCCCTTCAGCGTCCATGCATTCATCGCTGCGCAGAACATGATATCCGCGTACAGCCCGAACATATCCGCGAGGTTGCTCTTGTCCGCCTCAAAGGTCACTCCTTGAGTACCCTTGTACCGATAAAGGCGAGGGGTAAAAAGCATCTCCACCTTTACCCCTTCCTTCACTTCTATCGTATGTCTCAGTTTATCCATGCTATACCGGTTCTACCTCTCCTGTTACCTGGAGAGAAATTGACCTTGAAGACACTGCGCCATTGTCGTTGGTCTCGCCAATCGATGACACCAGAGCCTCGAAGATGTAGCCCGATGTCGTGTTAGAGCCACTCAACTCACCCACGAAGCAATACACCGAAGTGCCTGCTATCAGCGCGTTCATGAGCTGCTCCTGCTGCGAGTCCGAACCAGAGAACACCGTCACCTCTGCCGTAGCACCCTTGATGCCGCTGATGAACTGCTGCCACTCGCTCGACTTGTCCGACACATCTATCATCTCGGCATTCAGGTTGAAGCTGTTGGACTGCTCGCCAGCCAGCCACGTCCAATCTCCCGACGAAGATGCACCTACGTAAAATTTCCTCTTGTTACCAAGTGTTGCCATAGTCCTATTCTGTTATTCGTTCAACATATACTGTCACATTCTGAAGAAGGCGATATAATATCGCATTGGTTTCGGTCACTTCCGTAATCTCCTGCAACTGTCCCGGCTGGATTCCGATGATGACCCACGGCTCGGAGATATTCAGATCCTGCTCCAATATCAGTGAGAGGTTGTCCTCGTTCATCTGCATCACGTCCGACATCCTTTCCTTCGATATGCACTCCACGATGCATGATATCGTGCGCAGGTTCCACCCCTTGTCCATCGGCTCATTCTCGATGATAGAATGCACTTCCACGCGCGGGTATTCTGCAGTACCTCCGACATTCACTCCCTTGCGTGTCAGTCTCGCCACCACTGCCCGATATACAGAGCCGAGCGCACTCATGAATCCTGTTGCCATTACAATTCCTTCTTAACTGCTGTCGCTATTGCCTCGCTGATTGCCTTCTTATTCTTTTCCACTGCCGGTCTGAAGAACGGATGCGGTCTTGTGCCCTTCCTTGCGATGCTCTTGGCTGCTGCCCATCCTCTTGCTCTTGCCTCCTTCACGGCCATTCTGAACTTCTTCCTGAACCATTGTATCAGCATGTCCGGCGGTGGCATCTTTCCCGCCCGTCTTCCATACTCCACGAAGAAGGCATATCCGCCCGACGTGTTCTGTCCGAAGAAGCCTGCATCCACCGAGTCCGGGTCTCCCTCCACCCTCTGCACCTTTCCGCTTGCTCGGAGCTGTCCCGTCACAACGCTCTCATTGTTCCGCAGATTCTGCTTCGCATCGTTGACGATCATCATGCCGCCTTTCTGCAGGGCCTCCCTTGCGGCATTGTTCACCGTGCCCAGATGCTTCTGCATATTCAGGAACAGCTCCCTCTCGCCTTCCAGCCATATGCCGTCACCCTTTTTCATATCGCAGGATTATCCGTCTGATACCACCCTGCAATACGGATGATGCGCCCACGGCCATCCACATCCTCCGGGTGTGCGAAGTGCACGTCATGACCGCGATAGCGCAGGCCGTTGAAGGCTACATGCGGGTTGCGGAACTCGATATCCAGTCCTACGGAGTCTGCCGGCTGGTCGGTCATCAGCACCCTGCTCGCCGACAACTGACGTACATACGCATACACGTCCATCACATCGACAGGCTTGGACAGAGAGGCATGCCCATATTCATCCCTCACCGTCTGCGCCATTGTCAGTGTGATGCGCTCGTTGTAGCGCCTTGCGCCTTTCGACTCCCTTAGAGGCATTGCTTCAAGATATTAGCAAGTGTTCCTGAATCCTCCCCGTCATAGAGTGCTGTCGCATACTGGAATACCACCGGCATAAGAGCCTCTACTTCCATCGGATTCGGTTTCGTAGTATACTCCACCTCTACCGTCGTATGGTCAACGAGGATCTTCCTGCCCTTGCGTACCCATGACACACCATTGCCTTCTCCATCCTTGACATTCACTACTTCGGATACCGTCTGATACAGCCTGACACTTCCTTCTGCTTCATCCTCGCTCAGAAGGAATCTGCATGCAAGGATGCTCTTGTCTGCCATCTCCTGCACTCGCAGGCAGGCACGCAGGAGCAATGAGTTCAGCAGTGCATCCTGCGAATCATCCGCCACCGATGCGTATATTTTCAATGAATCCAGCCATGCCATGCATGGTGCGTCGCTCTCTATGAGGGAAAGTTCAATCATGATTACTTCTCCTGTTTCCAGATGCCCCTTTCAATGCAGTCAAGCAGTTCAGGGGTTACCTTCATCTTCTTCTTTTCTCCCTTGACCAGCCCACAGATTGGAGTGACTACCACGAAGGTAGCCACATCACCAATCTTCAGGGGCTTGGCAGTCGGTATGTAATCCGCCTTAGCCATGGTTACTTCGTGATTGCTGTGATAGCAGCAGCCTTGTCGGCTACGTAGATGAGGCCCTTCTTGTGAGCGCTCTTCACCTTTGTCTGAGCAGCCTTGCGCACGTTCACCTTCCATCCGTCGAGGTCAGCATCGCGAGTGATCTCAATCTCCACTGATGGGCGACGGAGTACCTTTGCACATCTGCTGTCAGCCACGAGGATCTCGTTTGCACCGATAGCAGCAGAAGGGAGTACACGTACAGGGCCGAATGCTCCGGTGAGCTGGTTGTAGATGTAGTTTCCGTTCTTGTCCTTGATGCTCTTGAGCTCTGCCTCTGTGCCGAATGACACGATAGCCACGTTAGCCACGTAGCCGTTCTTCTTCGCCTGTGCTACTGCGTCGAGGATTACGTCACCTACGTTAGCCTCTGCGTAAGTTGCTACGCCATTGAATGCTGTTGCTTGGCTCTTGAGGCCGTAGATTTTCTTCTTGGTAGCCGCGCTGGTGTCTGCACCTGCACCGTTCCATACCTCAGAGTCAACCTTGTCGTCGATGAACTCTACTGCCTCGCCCTGTGCCCAGTTAGCAATCTCGTTCATCCAGTCGTTGAGCTCGCTTGAAAGAAGGAGACGGGTTGCGATCTTACCGAACTGACGGATTACCTCGTTAGCGGTTGCATCGCTGTCTGCTGCTGCAGTGAGTTCGTCCACGTAGTCTGCTGCGCTTGTGAACTCTCCGTCAAGCCATGCAGCCTTGTCAGCGTTCACGATTTCCTCTGCGAATGCTGCGAGGAATGCGCGTGCAACGTGTGGAGCTGAGCCTACCTTTGGGTCAACTGCTGTGCCGTAAGCTGATGCGCCTACGCCTGCTGCAGTCATCTTCACCTCTATGCGAACTGATGCTCCGCCTGACTTCTCAGCGAACATTTTCTCGATGCGATCCTTGTTCTCCTCCAGAGCAGCTTTCACTGCCTCTCCGAATGACTGCACCTTCTCCTTCTTGAGCTGTGCCTGGAGCGTCTCGATAGCCGCCTGCTGCGACTTCACGGATGCGTCAAGGTTGTTGATATTATCCTGAGCAGTCTTGATTTCCTGCTCCTTTTCAGCAGCCTTCTGCTCGGCTGCCTTCGCTCTATCCTCTGCGGACTGAGCCTTCTGCTCGAGTGCATCGAGCTGCTTCTTCATGTCTTCCATTCCTGTATCTGTTTTTGATGGTTGTTTTGTTGTTATCGGCTCGGCATCTTCCTCCTTCTTATTCAGCAGGACTGCCTTCGGGTTAGCGGCTATTGACACGAGGCTCACCTCGCGCACTGTGATTTCTTCGAGGATGCGCAGCTCATAATCGTAGCCCTCGCGTCTCTCGTAGTGGCATTTGTCGGTGCGATATCCGATAGAGAACTCGTTTAGGGCCTCTGCATCCAGAAGCAACTGCACGTCCTTGCCGAGGCTTGTCGGCAGGATGTCCGCCTCTATCCACATTCCGTAGGAGTCTACGCCCTTGTCAGTGATTACGCCGATGACCTCTGCCCTGTCATGCTGATAGCAGAGCCGCATGCGCCCTGCATCCTCGCTTGCCAAGAACTTGTCGCACGCCGTCGGGAGTATCACGTCACCGTAGAAGTCTACATTGCCGAAGGCCAGCGCGTATGCCTTGATATGCATGCGCCCGTCCTCGCGTACTTCCTTCAGCTCCAGCTTGCCCGCTATGCTCTTGTTCTGTAATTCCTTGCTCATAGTATTTCTGTCGTTGATCCCATTGCAAAGGTGGGGCAACAGACGCCTCGCAGGAGAAGTTCGATATATCGAAGATTTCCCCACCAAACGAAAGAAGGAGGCGGACATCTCTGCCGGCCTCCTTCCAAAGGTTGAATGATGATATAAAAGATGAGTTATTGAGGTATTCGTATACAGTCACACGCGCAGTTGATTATCTCTCCTGCCGAAGCTCCGAGGCTCCCGTCGTGCGGGTACATCATCAGGTCGCCTTCCGGCAGGGTGAACGACTCGTCAGCGCCGACAATGACGCCATCCATCGCCTCATGCGTTTCACGCGTATTGCCGAGTCCCGATATCGCCCACTGCTTCACGAAGGTCACGTCCAGAGTGCTGGCCGCCAGTGCTCCGGCATCTGCCATGCCTATCATCGTCTCCGTCTGCGCGATCCTGCGTGCCTGCCATAGCTCGATATCCTGATAGCCCTTTGCGATGATGCGTGTCAGCTTCTCGATGCCCACTTCCGGGTTATCCGCCATGCTCTGCCTCACGATGCCCACGAGGCTGTCCTTGAGCGTACCTTCCACGAGCACTATCTCCGAGCCTGCTCGGTCTTCTGCGTATCGTGTCAGTTCTCCGAGCCAGTAGTCTTCCTCCGGTGTTGCCTTCCCCTGTGACAGGTCGCGTGCCGTGCTCTTGCATCGTGGCAGTCCTGCGTCAAGATACAAGCCCTTGTACCAGTCGAACAGATAGTCCTCCGAGAGGTTTGTCTTGATGACATCCTCCCAGACGCCCGTCCCGAACTCCTTGCACAAGTTCAGCACACGGGTCACCTCCTTGCGTCTTGCCTTGATGAGCCTTGCCTCATAGGCGTGGCCCACCTTCAAGCCCTTGCGGCGAAGGTAGTCCATGTGTCTGCGCTGTGCCGGTGTGATCTTCTTACGCATTGCCGTTCTCGTTGATGTCTATGTCTCCGTATTCATTCCCGAGCATCGTGCCCATCGGGAGCATCGGCTGGTCTGCCCAGTCCTCCTCGATGCGTGGGTACCCGTAGGCCTCGCGCTTCTCGTTGAGTGTCGCGTGCATCTTGCCGAGGTTGTCAAGTACGTCTCCCGGCTTATCCTGAAGCACGGAGATGTTATCGGTGTTGACTTTAAGTTCGTAGCCCTCCTTATCCATTCCAAGATGGTGCATCAGGTCCTCTGCGAACTCGTTTGCGAGTGGGATTGCGTTCTGCTCATATATCGTCTTTTTTGCTTCCTTCGCATTCTCGTACTTCGCCTGCCCGTAGTACAGATCCACCGGCAACTTGAAGGCGAAACACAATGCGGTTACTGCTTCCTTGTGCGATTCGAGGATGCTCAGGTCTACGGGATTGCTTCCGAGCTGGTGTACTTCCACAGGGAACTGGAAGAAGCGCTTCTTACCGAGGCTTGCCTTGCCGTTCGCCAGCTTCTCTGCCTCTGCCATATGCTGCGGAAGGACTGACCCAGTATCGTCCGGCTTCGGAGTGATGAGATGTGTTGCGCCTCCTGCCTCCAGTGTGGAGTCCTGCCTGCGCATGCCCTTGTCCATGACGGTGAGATAGACGGCTGCCGCCACCACTTTGCTTGTTCCGAAGATACTCGTATCGTCGAGGTTGTAATCGAAGCTCTCGAATACATCGGTCATGCCGATTGTCGGTGATCCTGCCACTCCGTAGAGCTTGATTCCCTGGAACACTGCCTGTCCGTCCTTCTGCACCACGCGCTGGGAAGGGATGAGGTACAGTTGCACTCTTCCGTCCTTGCCTACCTTGCGGACCACATATGTCCACGCATCTCCGAATAGCAGTCTATTGATTGCCCATGCGGTTACGAACTTCCTGAGATTATAACGGTCATTCGGTCTGCTCAATGTGTCGAGTAGAGGGTGTTTCTCCACCGGCTCGCCATTCTTCGTCAGTTCAAGGTATGTCGCCACCTCGCCCACGTTCTCCGCGATGTAGTTCACCACGCCCATGACAGGAGCGCTGGTCTCGTATATGCGCTTGATCTGCTCGCGCGATAGTACGCTGATGTCCGGCAGGCGGAGCTGCTGCATCTGCGCGGAAATAGCCTTGAGGTACGCGTTATTGTCCTCAATCTTATCGTAATAGCCCTTCACTTCCTCTTTAAGAGCATCAAATTCCTTCGTTGGTACAATCTTCCAAGGTGCCATATCGTATCGTTTACGGGCAAATAACGCCCCATTTTAGCATAGTTTGAAATCTTCGATATATCGAACTTCTTACGCATCCCCATCCTCGTTCAGTATGCCGAGCCTTCGCAGGTGCGTCACAGCTCCATAGCTGACCGCATCCATGCAGTGGTCATTGCCGTCCTGCGGCTTGTCGGTGAATCGCTCAAGGTCCTGCGGGTGTGGCTGCCAAGAGTAGGCGCGTACCTCTCTGTGGATAGTTTCTCCCACGTACTTCACCTTGAATCCCTTGAGGTATGAGATACGCCCTGCCTTGTCTCTATTGACAGCCTTGACTGCCGATACTCCTCTGCGGCGTAACTCGGTTATATTATCCGGTCTTGCTGGGTCGCAGTATACGAGGCAGTTCTCCAGTTCGTAGCCTATCGTCTCCGCATCTGCCTTTATCGCCTTGAACACATCGGAAGGGATGAGCTGCGTGCAACATACTTCCCACAGGTACACCGTCTGCGTCTGCGCATCGTAGCACATGCGTATGAGTGCGTTCGGGTCGCCTCCGTATCCCCAGTCGTTGCCGTACCATTGGTCAAGGTGGTGCGGGTATTCCTCAGGCGTGATCTGCTCCCAACGCGGATAGATAAGGCCAGCCTTGCGGACCATAGGCTTACCCATGTAGATATTATCATACTTCTCTGGGTTTGTCTGCTTCAATCGTTCAGCCTTATCGATGAAGCTCTTGTCAAGGTTTTTCTCGTTATCGTGGTAGGTTGTATGGATATACTCTACACCGTCATGTATGCCATTGAAACCCACCTCAAGCCCCTTCTCTGTGAAGAACCTACGGATTATCCAATGATCCATGTCGGTAGGGTTGAGAACGAGCCACACCTCATTATTAGTGTTCGCATCACGGATAGAGTTATCTACTGTGTCGAATAGTGCTTCATCCACCAGCTCCTGTGCCTCGTCAAGTACCCATATCTTGATACCGAACAAGGACTTCATCTTCGCCACCTGATTCTTGGATGACTGCTTCAAGCCTCGAAACAATACCTTCGCCTTTGTGCCAAGATTCTGTACGGACGTGCGCCATTCGTAGAAGTGGGAAGATACGCCCATTCGCTCCATCTTCTCCTTGAACTCTGGTATTACGGAATCCTTTGCCGAGTCCATTGTCCAACGGGTGAAAAGGATATTGTATCCATCCTCATAGGTACGACGCAGGAGAGCAGAGGAAACCGTGAATGACTTGGCGGATCCTCGCCCTCCTGTAATTATCTTATATCGCACCTTCGGCTTCTGGAATAGAGAGGCGTACTTGCGATTGAATCGTGTTCCCTCGTTACTCATCATCTTCCCCCTCTATGATGATAGGCGGAGGCGTGATGTTGAATGTACCGTCTATCTCGGTTGTCTGTCTTGGCTTGCCAAACAGTCTATCGTATATATCCATGAGAGCAAACCACCCACGATTACCCATGAGAGCCTTGACTGCGACCTGCAAGGCGAATCCGCACTCCGGCAGTTCTGCTGCTGACTTCTCCAGGAACTCCTTCGCACTCTTTACATCCGGCTGCGACATTGCGGTCCAGAGTGCACTGTATGCTTTCTCTTGAGCATCGGCAGGGAGATTTTTCAGGACGTTGCACAGCAGAGGCGGTCTCCCGTTTGGGTTGCCCGACTGACCTTCTGCGAAACGATTGCCTTCCTTATTTCCCTTGACAAATCGCCCTTTGCTATCTCTCTTTTGTGCCATCCGTATGTTATCCGTTTGATGTTATATATTTCCTTGCGTTTTAGTGCATTATTTCCTTTTGCCTATACACTTACATGCCTTTGACCGAGATATTCAAATGCTGCTGTGATTTTGTTACAAGAAAACGATTTTGCCAAGTGCTTATCGTAACTTGCGTTTGTCGGTTTGCTCATTCTTCCTATTCTAACACATTTCCACAACGGAGATTTCTTTAATGCCGTTATCATAGCTATATTGCTCGATGTCAACGTTGCTCTTTTCCCACGCCTCACAAGTTCATCACATACGCATTTAAGCATATTGCTTGCCACGCCTATCCCTTGGTAATCTGGAAACACTACTACACGATGTGCTTTCCAAAAGTTTTTCACCTTCGGGTGCGGGAATGCTATGAACGAGCAGAATCCTGCAAGATTTCCGTTCACAAAGCATAACCACACATGTGCTGCCGGATTAAATTCTCCAGTCAAATAGTGATACTTCTTAAACATTTCCCAATACCTGCGCTTGTGTTCGGTTGCCACGATGTCCAACTGAATCGCTGGTCGATTTTTTTTTTGCTCCTCAAGGTCACACTTTGAGAAGGTCATCGTATCAGTATTGAATACCCAGTCAGGCATTAACCATTCTTGCACATCATGATGACAGGTAACTGCTATAAATTGCTTGTCATTCTTGCGTATTGCTTTTTGTATAGCGAGAGAAGCGACTTTTGCTATATTCCTATCAACTACGGACGTAAACTCGTCAAAAACGAACAAATCATCGTTTTCTATCATAGCTCTTGCTATATCGCAGCGCATCTTTTCACCATTACTCAACACATGATATGATTTCAACCAATCCGGTGGCGAAGCAAAACCTACTGCAGTAAGTGCCTTGTAAATATCCGACATCGTTGCGTTAGCAGGGAAGTCATCAAGCAGACATTCGTGCGTATAGTTCTGCCCCCCCCCGATAAATCTTATCTCCAAACAATTCTGTCGCTATCGTAGTTTTACCAGTGCCACTTCTACCCACGATCAAACCCACATTCCATTTTTCTGGAAGATCAATATCTCCGACAAATTTTTCGCTGATATGTTCAGTTTGCAAATCATACGTTCCCATGACACTTGCGACACGGAAACTCTTGGCAGGCGTGCTCTGCCTTACAATGTCAAAATGCGGCATTCAAATCCCCTCCCTGTCATTTCTGAGTATATCATTTCCTGTTCTCCTTCTGATGCACATTGAATCTCAACACGGAAAGAAGATTCAATATCATTAGAAAGGTCTTTATCTGATGCCTTTGATTCCTTCGGTTTATCCCATGACATATTCACGCCCCAATCATCCAAAGGCAAATCATCCCACTCATTAGCAAGCGCATCTACATCCCACTCGCCGAATGCGCCGTTGTCCTTGATTACTATCTCCTTGAGTTTCTCCACCGGAGTGTCGGCAGGGATGACGATAGCAGGGCAGTCCCGCATCTTGTTCTTCTTGGCTCCCTCATACCTCAGATTACCGCCGAGAATGACGTATTCCTCGCCTTGCTGATAAACGAGCAGAGGTCGCATCTCGAACAGCTCAGGAGTTTCCTGTAATGACTTCGCAAGGCGGTCTATCTCCGTCTGCGTCCATGTGCGTGGATTAGCAGGCAATCCCTCTATCTGTCCGGTGTTGCCCGTTAATTGTCCGATATTAATTCTCCTTACTTCCATATTCCAGTTTTCTTTGAATGTATAGTCTGATTCGTGACTGCGAGCTGAACTTAAGCGGTACGCCATTAGATGCCGCCTTGACTGTCTCCCATGAAAGGTTGCATGCCTTCGCAATCTCATAGAGGCTTACTCCACTATCGCGGATAAGCTGGGCGAAGTCCATCAGCTCCTTGTCCTCATGGGCCATGAACTCCGCCTCTGTGATTCGTATATGTTCGCTGTTGCTCATCGTCTGAATAACTTGGTAAACCATCCGCCTTCTTCCTTAGTCTCCATTTCCCGGCAGTTCCATCCGTCCACGGTTGACACGAGCAATACCCTCGCGTTCCGGCAGTTCAGTATCCCGCTCCATTCTCCGTTCTGCAGATGTATCATGTCGCCCTCCGTTCTGCAGATGACTCCGTGCAGCTTCCTGTCAGTGTCCCGCATATCACGGTAGTAGATGATAACGTGCTTACCCGTCAAGCTGGCGTACTTCTCAGCAGCCTTGCCTTCTTTCCTTTCTCGTACATTGTTCATGACTTCTTGATGATTAGTGGAAGATTCGAGTAGTCCCATGCCAATAGCATCGCATCCCTTTCCTCCTGGTTGCTTCTTTTCTTACTCCAGCCAGTTATCGCCGTTATCTCCGTGTGGGTTATCTTCCTATCCTTTCCCTGCCATATCTTCCGCAGTGGCTCTTTCTCTATGACCTCGATGCCGTAGTAGTTCAGCATCTCGATGATCTTCCTGCCTGCCTCGTGATTCCTTCCCTCGTCGTATCCCTTCTTTGCCGCGATTCCGAGGTTATCCCGCCTTGTCAGGTGCCAGTTGTGAGTCTTATGCCATGACGCTTCCACCACCACCGCTATGCGCTTTCCTCTGCTCACTCGATAGACCTGCCGTACATACTCAATAAGCATCGGGAATGGTAAGGTTTCAGCCCATGACTTCCTTTCCGTCACGTCTAACCTTGCCACTCCCGACTGCTCCGTATCAGGGTCTATTGCAATGATAATGTCGTACCTCATAACTACGTAATTACGTGCAAGTTACGCATTATTCATGCCGCTTGTATCCCCTTTCCTATATTCCTGTAAAAGTACCGATTTTTACCTCCGCTTGGCGAAGTGCCGGTAATCCTGCTCCGTGAATGTCTCGTTATCCGGCATGCTCTTGTACAGGTCCAGTACCTGCTCATCTCTTTCCGGCATCTGCCAACATCTGTCAAGGTCGTAGAAGAGTTTGAGCGTCCAGTTCGCTGCATCTGCTTCGTGCGCGTCAAATGCAGTCACGTCGAACTGCCTTTCCCCGTGTCCGGTCATCACGTTCATCTGATCCACCATGAAGGTGTGCTGAAAGATTGACCGCATCTTCTCCGCGCATGCCACGATATTCTTCGCCGCCTTCTTCCTCTCGAATCTCCAGTTCCTTTCCACCATCTTATCCTGAAACAAGCTGTCGAAGTATTCGATGATCATCTGCGTGCTGGTCGCCGATATCTCCAGAGCTGTAAGGATGAAGTTGAATCGGATCTCGTTCCTGCGTTCTGCCTCGGATGCCTTCTTCTCCTGTTCTGCAAGGTATTCCGCATCTGTCATGAATCTTGCGCATGCGTATTGTATCCTCGGAGTCTTCGTCTTTGTCTTGACGCAGTACCCATGATTAAAGAACGTACATTCTCCGCAGGTGTATTGTAGGTTAGTCGTGTTTGCCATACTCAATCCTCCGTCGGTAATACTATCGGCATCCAGTGGGTAACACCGACTACTATCTTGTTCTCTCGATTGAGCCATCTCTGCGTGTTGTGGTTATATTCTGCTACGGAAGCGGATGTACCTCCAAACCAAGCAACAAGAACCATCTCGCTAAACTCATATCTATCTATTGCTTCCGGCAGTCTATCTTCTACCTTTATCCAATCTTCTGCTTTCATGATTCCATCTTCTTTAAGTATTCATCAACCTCGGATTCGAGTTGTGCAGCACAGTGTTGCACAAAAGCATAATCTGTTATTGAACATGTATCTAACTCTTTCTGCGCTTCTCGCATCCGTCTGACGAGGGAGACAAACTCATTGTAGTTTTTTTGAATCGCGCCAAGGCTTGTTAAGCACTTGTCAGCCATTTGCCCCATACAATAAAGCGCTTCTTCTGTATCTTTCATATCACTCCCTCCTCTTTAAGTGTTACACAAGCACAAAATAGTGCGTCAATGAGTTCTCTTTTGAAATTCCTGTGGGATTCTTCTTTGTTATATGTTGCGTATAAGATAAACCAGCCAAACCTCGCAGGGAATATATCAAGGTGGAAGTATTTATCTTTCTTACTGAAAGATGTTGGCAAGAACTCAATCAGTTCTCCGATGGAGTAATTGAAATTTTCTCTACTATCTTTATACAAGGCTATACTCATTCTGTTTGATATATCCTTGTTACCCCATCCTTTCGGCTTCGGAAACCCCAACTCTATGAGTTTGGCGGTTTGGTCTTTACTCGTGTATTGTTTCATTTTCTTTCAAAATTTTAACAGCCTCCTTTATACCTTCGGAAAGGGCTTCTTCATAGAAATCGTAAGTATATGAAGATTTCTTTGCAGTATTCCCATTCACGACTATTACCCAATTATATACTATCTCCGAGATTATCGGGCAGAAGTCAAAGCCAACCAATACAATCAGTTTCTTCTCTTTCCTCAGCCACTTTTGAGCGAGATATAGTAACGGAGCAATAATAGATTCTTCTGTTGTGTTAAAGAAAAATCTATCTTCCGATGTGATTAATTGTCCTTTCTTAAAAGTGCAATAATCCACCCATTTATTCACTAGTGCATATCGAGCAAGTGATGTACTTTGAGGAAATCCCAACTCTTTCAAAGCGACACAAGTCTCATAGTCGCAGTAATCTTTTTCTGTTAGCATAATCTTGATTCTTTAAGTATTTTACCTAATTTTTCAAGTGCGATGGGTAACTCTCTATCAGATGCGAAAACGGTGGTATTATCGTATCCGCAATACCATAGACCGTTTGTATGATATCTCATAAATAGTACTCTATCACCAAGTAATATTTTCGGCATATCCTCGATAGCCTCAAGCAAGTCTTTCTTTGTCATAAGTCTTGTGATTTTATGCCTCCCCGAAGGGAGGCTGTTACACTTTAGAACGGAAGGTCATCCTCCGGGTTATCCTCTATGCTCGGAGCCGGTGCGCTGGTCTGCTGCGCCTGCATCTGCTTCGCTCCTGCTACATACGGGTCGCCCGCCTGCTGATTGCCTGACTGCTCCTTCTTACTCAGCAACTGGAGTTCTCTTGCGATGATATCCGTTGCGTACTTCTTCACGCCCTTATCCTCCCAGCTCCTGCTCTGAATCTTTCCTTCCACATACACCAGCGTTCCCTTCTTCACGTACTTCTCCACTACGTCCGCAAGTCCTCTCCAACATACGATGCTGTGCCATTCGGTCAGCTCCTGAACCTTGCCGTCCTTGTCCTTGTACCTCTCTGTTGTCGCTACTCTGATCTGTGCTACCTTCGTTCCATTCGTTGCGTTTCCTGTGTATCGGACTTCGGGATCCTGGCCTACATGTCCGATAATGATTGCCTTGTTTACCATATTCGTTATCGTTTATCTGTTATCTCCATTTCCATCTATGACACCTCTGGTCTTCCTTGATACTGATTTAATGTCATATCGCTTCTCTTATTGATTTAATCTTGTTCATATTCGCGTTCAACAGACGCACTATCTTGTTATGTTGTTCGGTTGGCTTATTACACACTCCCCTGCTCTGCATGACCTTGAACTCATCAAGATTGATCTCTATGCTCTCCAGTCTCTTGCCGGTATGCCTATCTCTCGCACTCATCAGCAGAGTGTTCTGCCTCTGATAGTATCCCATGGTGTAGATGCAGTGATGCATCGCCTCACCTTCATCATATACAGCCTTGACTGTCGGCAGGACCACAACCTCTATGTTCTTGCTCTGGAAGCTGAGCGCGATATACGGAGCAATATGCTTGGCGTAGTCTGCCTCCCTCTCTCGAATCTTTCTGCGTTCTTCTGCCTTTCTCTCCGCTTCGCGTATCTTCGCCAGTCTTGCTCTTGTCTTGCCATGTGCCTCTATCAGGTCATCCGGGCAGATGCACTTCGGACTCCTGGTATCCATTCCCAACTGCATCAACTCTCCCACGTAATCAACCCACATTCCGATGTCATAGAACTTGTATCCGTTTTTTCTCGCGATCCTGATACTCGGCTTATAGTCGGCAAGGTTGCGATAACTCTTGATGAAGTACCAGAATAACTCTCGCTCCTTCGCCTTGTACAGTGTCTCATAATACGGAGTATCAATCCACTTCTTGACTGCAAGTGTGAACGTTTCGCCTCTCATCTTTGCGAATGCCTTCAGGATATGCGCATTAAGCCCATTTTTTCGCATATAATCTGCGACTTCTACCCTTGGGTATAGGTAGTTATTGTTTATGGCAAACAAGTCGTTATATGCGTAATTACTATACTTTCCACGTGCTACGCTGAAAGGTCCGTTATGCCAGCTAAAGAAATTGATTCCTCTGCTGTACGGCTGGCTTGTCACTACCTCCCTGCCATTAGCCAATATCCAGTTCTGATACCTCTCGCGGAAGTAGAACTCCGTCCTGCCTCTCTCGCTGTTCTCCCTCATGACCTCTACTGTGCGGACCACCTGCACTCCCTTGTACACCTCTATCACACTCATCACTCTACCTTCTACTGTCGGAGTATGCTCTGCACGAACCCTCTTGACCTTGCATTCCTTGCCACAGTGCGGGCAAGTCCATGTATCTATCAAGCTCCACGCAAGCTCTACATCCTCGGAGTGTCCGCAGCACTGACACCACATCTCCGCCTTGTTGCCCCTGTGCCTCCAGAAGTAGGCTGTATCCGGTATCAGGTTGCTGAATCCCCAGTCTATCTTCTCCTTGGCTATAGGCGGGAGAGTGTTCGCATACTGAACGAACATTCTCTCCTTCTCTGTCTTCGGTAGTGCCATGTCTAATCCTCCTCATCATCAAGTCCGAACAGCAGGTCAGCTTCTTCCCATTCCTTGCGCCTGCGCTCCGCCTCTTCCTTCTTCTTCCTCTCAGCAGCTTCCTTCCTCTTGATTGCCGCTTCCTCTGCCGCCTGCTTCTTCTGCTCTCGGCGGATCTTCTCCGCTTCCTCGTTGCGTATCTTCGCCTCTGCTGCTGCTCTTGCCTCCTGCCTGATTGCTTCCTCATCCTCCGGCGTGAGCTCTGCCTTCGACATGACTACCGTGCAGTTTGACGCCGATTTCGGAGCTGCCACATTCTCATCGTAGTAGTGCATCGCCATGCCGAATACCTCCGCATCAGTCAGCACTGCGCTGTTACCCTGCTTGTACTTCTTCTGTACCTCGCTGATAATGTAGCTACAGCATTTCTTAATGCTTTCATCCTCGTTCTCGCACTTGGCGGCATACTTCTCTGCAAATGCCTCGTCCTGTGCTGCCATCTTCTCCAGATGGTCCTTGATTGCTTGTTGAAATCCTTTCATGATGTCTTGTGAATTTAGTTCGTGATTTAAACGTGCGTAATTCCCATTGATTGTCCTTCCGTAATATATCTGCCCATCTTTGGTGAGTTCTTGCGAAATTCGCGCGATTTCTGCCCGATTTACGCCGGATTCTCGTTCTATCTCTGCATCGGTTGCGATAATTGGATGCAATCCGAATCGTGTCTTGTACTCGATGATGCGCCTGATAACATTAAGCATTCTTCTTTTCTCATCATAGCTGTTTCAATAATTTCTGTAGACCTCTGCCATCCTTGATTCCTTTACCCGTGAACCAACCAGTATAAGGAAACAATCGAATAGTGTTACCCTTGTGCTCGAACATGAGGCACTTGTTTGGCACATCGTGCGTGACTTCGTACCCTATCTTTTCAAGCTCTGACTTGGCATACTTGATTCTGCTGTCCTCTTTAGGCTTTCGGTATTCATCATACCATTCTCTGATTTCTTCGCAGTCTTTCATTGCAATAATACCTTATAACATTCGTAATTCTTTTAAACCTTATCCTCATACCCTTGCCTCCTCAAACATTCCACCTTTGAGCAGATCGTCAAAGAAGGTCTTGATTCTCTCGCCCAGAGGTTTCTTCAGCCCTGCGAGGAACTCCTCGTCAATCCAGTACCTGTGGTAGAGTTCTCCTTCTACCTTCTCGTCCTTGACCGGGTACTTCTCTCTGATGAAGCGGATATGTCTTGTATCGTCAGTGGTTCTGCCAATTCGGTTGGCTTCCGCAGGAGTAATCTTCCTGCCTTTGAGCATCGCATTCAGAATGCGTCTGCCCTTTGCTGCGTTTGATTCTCTCATAACCCTAATAATCTATTGCGTTCTGCTTGTTGATAAAGAAGTGAATGCCATGCGAACATTCGCTCCATCTGTTCTCATCAAATGAATCGGGGTAGACCATTTCTCCAACCACATAAGTTACAGCAGGTGAATATGAGGTATTCTTGATCTTCGAAACGGATTCGTTGGTGTCAAGATCTGTGATTCCGAGAACCTTCGCCTTATCGCATCTGCACTTCTGCGAAGTACATGAACATCTTCTTGCATCCTCTGGTATCTCCAGCATCACAAGACAGTTGCGAACCTTCTTCCAACCGATGAATGCACCGTCAGAAGGGCATGCGTAAGGAATAAATGGAATATTAGTCGCTCCGTCAAGGTTCGCTCCGTCAAGGTTCGCTCTGTCAAGGTTCGCTCCGTCAAGGTTCGCTCCGTCAAGGCTCGCTCTGTAAAGGTTCGCTCCGTAAAGGCTCGCTCTGTCAAGGTTCGCTCTGTAAAGGTTCGCTCCGTCAAGGTTCGCTCCGTCAAGGCTCGCTCTGTAAAGGTTCGCTCTGTAAAGGTTCGCTCCGTTAAGGTTCGCTCCGTTAAGGTTCGCTCCGTAAAGGTTCGCTCTGTAAAGGTTCGCTCCGTTAAGGTTCGCTCCGTTAAGGTTCGCTCCGTAAAGGCTCGCTCCGTTAAGGTTCGCTCCCCGCTTTACGGCTTCCTCAAGAGTGTCTTTAATTGTATTGTTCTCCTTCTCATACTCGAAAAGGATGTCTCCCCATATTGATTTAATCTGAATCTTTATCATAATAATCTTCCTTTTTCCCGCCGTTCTGCCCTTGATAGCATCAGGCGGATGTTTCTTGTTCTTGTTTCAGTGTAGGGCTTGTATCTTGTTTTTGACAGCCCTTTGTCAATCTCCCATAGTAACCTGCGGAGTCTTGCTACTTCTGCATCCGATAGTGTCATGGCGCTGCTGTCGTTAACTTGAGATTGCCGATGTATTCCAGAATCTCAGAAGGTCTTGTTTCCTCGATTGTCTGCCGGAGTATTTTCGACCTTGCCCGTATCTTCGCTTCTCCACCCTGACATTCGCATCGCGCTTTGTCATCGAGCATCTGCCTTGCGAGTTCTCTCTTGCCTTCTGCGTTCAGTCTGCGATATAACGTATGCCACATCTCCAGGAACTCCTGCCTCACTCGCGGCTTGCTATCCGACGGCTGCCACTCTGCTATTGCCTGCATCCTCTTGGTCGGAGTGTCGAGCGCCTTCCACTTCCTCTTGTCGTTGTACTCCCAGAATCTCAGTAACTCCCCATGCGGATCGATAATGTTTCTCCAGAATAAGATTTCAAACAACTGTCCTTTTTCTTTTTCATCCGGCGCGACACTTCGCGCGTCATAAACAAAAACATTATCATTATCATAATCATATTCATAATGGGAGCGAACGGTTTTTGAGTTTTTTCCTCTGTTTTCAGAAATAACCGGAGGGTTTTCAGAAATAACCGGAGGGTTTTCAGAAATAACCGGAGGGTTTTCAGACGCTTCTTTTCCCTTGCGGGGTCTGCCACCCCTTGCACCGTTCTCCCTATTCATAGCAAGTATCTTCGCATACTTCTCAGAATCTTTGTCAATCGTAGATTTTATTGGAGAAAATATTGCCATCAATAGCCTCGGGAGTTTAGGAGTCACGCCTGTGTCTGCGTAGATTACAATAGAATCTATGAGTTTACTCCTTTCTCCATTACTCAGTTGTGCATCCTCCATCGTCCGCAGCCACTCCAAGTAGAAGATGAATGTATCCTTTTTCATATGTACTGCTGTTGTCTGCTCATCTCCAGCTCAATCATCTGCAGGAAGCCCTGTTCGTCAGCACTCGGCAGGTAAATGCCGGCCACCTGGCTCGACCAATCCCTCAGCCGTGTAATGCTCACCGTCATCTCCTCCTTCGTCAGATCCGCGCTGGACCGCGTCCATGATGTCTCCCCACCGAGCAGCTTGTCATCTTTCTTCATCATAAATATTCCGGGATTTGCAGCTCGCTTGTAGAACTGCTCCTTCACGTATTCCAGCGTGTTCCCCGTCTCAATGGCAAGGTAGCCCAAGAGAAGGTGCAAGTACCTGTTCTGCGATGAACTCCTGCTCGTCTTCTCCTTCAACTCCACTATCACCCGCTTCTCAAACAGAACACTCGTCCTTCTCTTGAATCTCTCCCTGTCAAGTATATTGTTCAGGTCGTACAGCATGGCTACCTGATCCTCAGCGATACACTCTCCACCTTCTCTGCTCCTGCCGGCAGGATGCCCGTCTCCTTCTCGTACTCCTTGATGCCCGTCTTGCTGACCTTCATCTCAAGTGATAGGTACGGTGGCAAGGTAGCCCCCAGTTCATCCACTGCTGCCTGATATGATTCCATCAGCCTCTCATCGTCCGTCTCCATCCTTGTACTCTTGGCGAGGCTCATCTTGCAGTACGTACCTTCCAACTTCTCTATGCCGAACTCCTGCATCGTGTCGCAGATATGCATTTTCAGCCTTTTCTCCGCGTTCTGACACGTTTTCTTCAATGCCGTAAGCCTCTTTATCTCCGCATCAATAACATCTGCCTGTGCACCGAATTTACGTATCAATGCATTGTAGCTGTCAGTCTTCACCGCGAGGCTCTGCGCAGTCTCCTGCAATGCCGCCTCAATCTCCGGTGTCAGCTCTCCTCCTGTCTCATAGAGAGCATCCTCAATCGCTGCCATATCGGCAGACAACTGGAATAATGATCTTGATTCTGTACTCATAACTTATCTTGTTTTTGAAAATGTAAATCTCACTTTTCCCTGCTTATCTTTGACTTCAAGGCCGCATATATTGCCCTCGTCATCATACTCTATTCGGCTAACGTGGAATACTGCTGTCATCTGCACCTTGACTTCTCCCTTGATCTCCTTCGTGTAATATTCTCCTTTGTTCAGGTAGAACACAATCTTCGGAGCCGTGTAGAGTTCCCTGCCTATGCCCCAGTTGAAGCATGCTCGTTTGAAGGCATCAGATGCCTGTCCTTTCTCCGGCTCGGTATTGCTCTCCTTGCCGACATCCTGCTTGCTTATCCATTGTCCCTTCTCCTCGTTCCATATCTTCACTGTGCAGTAGAGATTGCCGGCTATCTCTTCATGACTTCTCTCCCAGTTCATCGGGCCGAAGGTTTCATCGAGGATCCTCTGGTCTACCCGCGCATCCTTGTAGATAAGGAGTGTCGCGTAGGGCTTGTTCGTGCGTGTCATTCCGCATTGCGCTGCTCGGAGTTCTACTTCGTCAGCGCGTAGTCTTCTGATTGGTGTATCCATATTCTTGTGAATTAGTTAATAGTTTGAAGCGGGAGGGAGACTCGAACTCCCCTTGTCCTCCTGTCGCGTGGTCGATGTCGCTGCGGAGGGATTCTGCCTGCTGAATTATCCCGCCATGTGGGGAGGGCTGCTTGCTTTCCTCCCCGATGACTTATGAATAGCTCCGACGTCTCACGACGTTAGTATGTATCTGCCCAGGTCTGTGACCGGGAACTCGCTGGGCAGCGTGAAGAACTCTTCCGGTCTTTTGGTGAGCCTCGCCACCGCCAAGTAAACGAGGCCCTGATATTAATAAAGTGGGTAATAAGAGCTGCCCTCCTTCCTCACTTTTCCCAGACCATTGCAGTACGGGCAATTCTCCTCCGCCCTGCAGTAGTTCTGTCCTCTCGCCTCCGCTTCATCCTCCGTCTTGGGCAACATCAGCCATGCTATCTCCGTTACCTTGACAAATTCCCTCGTCCTGATATTGAAGGCCAGCTTCTGATCTATCCCCGTACCGTAGCACTCCGGGCACTTCTCTATTGTCGAATCCATCCCACATACCGGACAATCGTGGGAGTCATATCCCCTGCATACTGAACAGCTCATATCCTATCCTCCTTCTCCTTGCATTCCACGTTCAGACCCACTGCGAAGATGATCGCTGCCGTGAGCAGATGGCCGGGATTGTATACCCATGCCGCAACTGCGAGTGTTCCTGCTATCGAGCATATAATCCCGCGTACTACCTTTGTTGATTCGTTTGCCTTCATGACTTGTCCTCCTGTCTCAATAATGCTGCAATATCTTCCCTATCTTCCTCGTTGAGATCGTACCCACCTTCCAGAAGCATGGCATAGAACTCATTCTCACCGACGGCCTTGATTCCAACCTCCTTCGTAGTCTCGCTTCCATTCTCTACATACTCATATACCAGCCTCTCTGCGCACTTATCCAACTTCATATGCAGTTCGGTTATAACACCATTTTGTTTGCGGATAACTTCCTTTAACGAATCTTCTAACGAAGCAATCTTGTCTACAGCATTTAATAGTGCGCTGCACGCATCGTCTGGAATGGACTGCCACATCTCGATGAAGGCATCATCATCCCATAGTCCGGAGAATAGCTTATGCGCTTCCTGAATCTTCTTGAATGCTCCCTCTGTTACTTCGAGCTTCTTCATTGCTTTGATTTCTTCCTGTGTCATAGTCTTGTGAATTGAATTGTTAGTTATTGCTCATTAATAGTTTCGTCTGGATGTCGGACCTTGCTGCATCCTCTGCCCTCAGTGCCAAGATGTCGCGTACCGAGTACTGCCTCTTGCCATTCCTTCCTTCTCCCACACTTACCGGCTTGATACGCCTGTTCTTCACCGCGTCTCGGAACCACTTGCCATAGACCTCCTCCGCCTGCGTCTGCGATATCCTTCCCGATGATACTCCCAGCGCTTCCATCACCTGCGCTGCTGCGCATTGTGCGATGTCCTGAATGATGCCTTTTGTCAGTTCCATAGCCTTGTTAATTAGTCCTCGTCACGAAGAACGAGCCGTCCTTCCTCCTGTTAACCGTGTACGCCATGCCGGTAGTGTTCTTTATCCTTGTGCATGCGTTCCTGAGAGTTATCTCGTTCACTCCCCTTGGGAATATGAGGCTTTCTCCTGCCTCCAATCTCCGCAGGCTCCCGCCTACGTTGATTCCTCTGTTTGTCATTAACTGCGTCATATCCTTTGTTTAGTGGGGAGGTCTCCCTCCCCGGTGATTACTTATTCAATAGGTCTGCCTTCATCTGCTTGAGCAGGCTTTCCGCTTCTGCGATATTGTCCAGTGCTCTCTGGATGTTATCGAGTGCATTATCCTGCATTTCTTCATAATTACTTGCCCAGATGCTGTGAGATACCCATGATATAGCCGATGAAAGGCAGCAGATGGTGTTTGATTGATTCGCGTTCATGGTCTTGTGAATATTTTATAAATGTTTATATTTGCATTGGTTATATCTTTCGGGTGCAAATATAAAAGTATAATTTTAAAAAACAAAATTATTCCTTGAAAATTTTTAAAATCGTAGTTTTATGAAAGGATTAGATTTAAAAAATAGGCTTTTATCAGCCGGATATACAGTGACCGGGATAGCCAACAAAGTAGGTGTCATCCCGCAGAATATTAATGGGTGGTTTACATCGAATGATGTTAGGACGGGTACTATTGAAAAACTCGCCGAAGTTCTTGGCCTCCCGATATCGTTTTTCTATGGCGAAGATGCTGGCAATGTTTCCTCCGTGTCCGGCAATAACAACGCCACCGCCACTGGGAATAATAACACCGTCAGCAGTTCTGATGATCGTCTGCTCACACTCCTGCTCAATAAGGACGAACAGCTCCTGCTCGCCATGAAGCAGACAAGCAAGGCACAGGAGCAAACAGACGTAGTTTTGAAGATGTTGACCAAGGAGTAACATTGTTGTGAGTTTTGCCCTCACATTTCCCAACCTTATGCCATTCTGATTGCTCCTATGGCATATTCAGACAATAATAGACAAAATCAAAAATTATATAAACATGAAAGAAAATTTCGCACGGTTATTATTCCGATTGAGCAAGGCCATCGAAGATCTCGCCTTGTCGCTGGCTGAACAAGAAGAATATCAGCCGGTCATAGATGATTCGGAAGTGTATTCTTAAACTCGTTATATTATGAAAAGATTTATTCTCGCATTCGCATTTATCACTGTGTGCTGGTCCGCTACCGCACAGAACTTCACTGTCAAGAATGACGAAATTATGTGGCAAGGAGTATATGAAACGCAACTTAATCAGAAAGATATTCTGAAATCGATGTACACAAGTAATAATTTCAGTAATATATTCATTGTTGATTCTACAATGATAACAGGCACTCTCAAGCCGATTGAGTTCAATATCGAAGATTACGACCTTCGCCCAATGAAAGTGCCGATGTATATATCACAGAATGAGCTCGGCCCAGCATTCTTCGTGCTTGAAATTAAGGAAGGGAAATATCGCGTAACCATTCAGGATATACGACTGACGTCAAAGGTGCATACGCAACTCTCACCGTATGGCAGTGTGTCACAACTGAACTCTGTGGCATTATCAGAGGGCAATCTCACAAGCTCTTTTCTTGAACATGCAGATGCCCTCTATCATCAACTATTCGTCAAGGTGTTTACTATGATAAGATGGGACGAGGAATGGTAACAGTAGTCCTTGCCGAACATGAGAAGCAGGTCCAGCTCCTGTTCCTCCGCTTCCTCCTGACAAAGAAGAAGGGCAGCCGTTCCCGGTTGCCCCTCTCTTAATCCCAGTTGAATAAGGCGAGTACCTTGCTGTTCGCCTCGTTGATCCGCGCCCACGGCTTCTCCGCATAGATATCCGTCAGGTCGTAGTCGCCCACATGGGCAAGACATTCGTCCACCAGAGCCTTCTCCACTCCCTCACGCCTCGCCAATGTCGCCCAGCTCTTGCGTAAGGCATAGAACGTGAACGGCTCTATCCCTTCCTGCTCACACCAATACTTCAAGCCCTTGTTCACCGTGCCCGTGATATGCGCTGGATTCGGGCACATCTCCTGCAATCTTCCGAGCCATACTCCGCGCTTGCTGCTGCCCTTTAACCGGGCCACATACGGAGCGATGCACGCAGGGACATCCACTCTCATCTCCGCATTGTCCGCACGCCTGTCTCGCGTCTTCTTCCTTCGATACACCCACATATCTCCCTCCGGCTCCCGACCTTCGTATAGGTCTGCCAGATTCGCTCCCATGAGGGCAAATGACACCACCGCCGCATCAATGCTCCCACGTATCAGGGAACTATCCGTCTTGGCGAGTATCAGCCTCTGGATTACATCCACCGGCAGGGCCTTCTGACCTTGCGGAGCTGCTGTCCGCAGGTCGTGATTGCTGAACGGAGAACGAGGTATCAATATCTTCTCCGCATCCTCGTCATTGTACTTCCTCTTGGCTGCCTCGAATATGCGTGCAAGCTTCATCACATGGCGAGGCCCTTGCGACCTGCTACCCTTCTCTCCCTTCGTTTCCACAAGCTCCTGCTTCGCCTTGTTCCAATACATCAGCGGCTCGTTCTCGATGTATTCCATGAACTCCGCCACCATTGTCTTCGTTATCAGATTCACGTCTATCTCCCCCTTCTTCAGGTAACGGGCAAAGGCATTCACCGCCTGCACATATGTCGCCCTTGTGTTCTCCTTCATCGGAGCAAGGTACTCCGCCGCGAACTGGAAGAAGTCGAGCCGGAACTCCTCCTTCGCCAGCTTCCCCTTTATGTAGTTCATGATGAAATCCACATCCCTATACTCAAGGTCAAAGTACGGGATATCCATACATGCCGTCTGCATCTTGATTATCAGTTCCTGCGCCGCATGCAGCTTGTCTCCCGGCTTCAAGTGGAGAGACCTTGTCAGATCCTTCGCCTCTGCGATGATATGGGTAGGCATCTTGCGTTCCTTCCCCTTGTAGTATATTACGATCTTCACGGGATACGTCCCGTCCTTCCTTCTGTGATTGGCATACACTGCCGGCCTCATCTTTATCTGTCCCATACTTGTGAATTTATTGAGCGAATGTAGAGCGAAAACCGTCGGCAAATATCCGAATATGTACCGATTTTTACAAATCCCGAAAAGGAATATTACGAGAATCATGCCACTGGAGTCCTGTACTGCGTTTTCTGCTGAATAATAGGTTAGAATTGCGAGACGCGCCTGCTGCGAAGTATGCGCGTCTTTCTCTTATCCCTATATATCAGTACTTTACTCACTTTAATTCAAGTAAAACTATGAGTAAATACAAGTAAAATTGAGCGAATATAGAGCGAAAACTGCAAAAAGAAGGAGGAAACAAGGTCGCCCCTATTCCCTCCTGATTCAATTCACAAGACTCGTTAACGAGTACTGCAAAGGTAGTGATAATTCCCGATTCTGCAATACCCCTCCCGATACATTCTTTTACTCGCTAAAATATTCGCGTACGTTGTTCGGATGATCCCTGTCGTTCATCCACGCAAGCGCCATCCGGTAGCAGGTCAGAGCGTAGTCGTCACCCTGCGCCACCTTCATGAGTGCTTCCCCATAATCGGAGTGCATCATGTTCATCAGCGCGTACAATGCCCAGCAGTTATACTTCCCCTTCGCGGACTTCTCTCCTCCCAAGCTCTCCACCGCTGGGAATAAGACCTGCGGAGGCCACTTCGCTCCGCGTGATCCGTCGAAGGATAACATATGGTCTACCGCGTGCCGTGCCTCCTTCTCCGTCAGGAACTGCCCGTATTCTTCCACTCCTTCGTGGATATCGAACAACTCCTCGAACCTGTCGTCATCGTCTACCATTGTCAGCAGCGATGCGATGATAGGCGTCAGCTTGTGATCCTCGCCTATCTCCTCATGGACCATCTCCATGAATTTCTGTTTTCTCTTATCCATACTATGCCTCCAGTTTGGCGGTCAGAATCTCTTTCAGTCCCTCGAATGCATTCTTTCCCAGTTCTATCCCGAATAGGTCAATTGAGCCCTTCTTCTCCGCCTGCTCCAGGAATGAATCGGCGAACTTCATGGCAAGGTCCGGTATCTGCTCGTCCGGGAATCCTGCCAGCATCCTATTCACCGCTGGAGTCACGAACATCTGGATAGCAGGCTCCGCAAGGAATCCCAGCTCCTTCCATATGTTGTATGTTGCCGGATCTGCCCCAAATATCCCCATAAGATGTCCGAGGCTGCTGTTTGCCGGCACTTTGAATTTTGGCAGAACAGATGCTGCCACATTGAATGCCCATTCGCTCAAAGCGATGCTAACCTTGTCAATATTCGTCATAATTTAAGGATTAAGGGAGGGCTTGCACCCTCCCGGTTACTGTGTTACTTTTTGCAACAACCGCATGCGAGCGGGTTGTAGGTTTCCGCCGGTGCGCTGGTCGTACCTGCTCCGTAGTCGGTGATGAGCTTCGGAGCGAAGGTGCTGTTCGCGTAATCCACGATCTTGCAGTCTGCGCACTGCCTGCGTTCTGCCTCCAGAGCGACCTTGTAGTCGATGTCCTTCTCCAGCTCGCGGAATGCATCGCTGAATCCCTGGTTACGAACTGCCTGCTGTGCGAGCACTGCTTCTGCTGCATTGATGCGCTGCGAAAGCCTCTCGAACACATCGGCAATCTTCGTGTCAGTGAAGATATTCGCCTCAAGGAGCGCGATCTTGCTGTCCTTCTGTGCGAGCTCGTTCTGCATCGCCATCTCGTAGCGAGTCACAGGCATGTCTGCCGGAGAACATCCGCAGTTACCGTTCCAGCCCCCGCGATTACCGAAGAAGCCCATTCCATTTAACAGTCCGGTCTTCTCTGCAATCCATCCGATGCCACCTGCTGCACCCACGGTGTTGAAGTTCACCTGACCTTGTGACGGTACTTTCACATCGTAGCCGCCATTCGCTGATTTAACATAATCTGCCATATAGCATGTGTATTAGTGGGAGCGACATTGCTCCGCCCCATGCCATACAATCACTGCGCCTCCTGCGCTTGTGGGATTCCTAACGCCTTCCGGCATGCTTCCAATCCCCTTCCGAACTGCTTCCACGTCGAATTATCACGCCCTTTCAGAGTGGTGATTATCAGATTCACATTCCTGCTGGTCGTGCCCGTAATATTCGATATCTGTCCGGCATAATATCCGAGGTCAGCCATGAGCTGCACAACCATCCATCTCGCATCGTAGTATATCTGTCCTCTCCTTTTTGTGAAGATGTGCGCCTCCGGTATGCCTGTAGCCCTGGAGACTGCGGCCAGAACGGCCTTGTAATCCGCTAACGTATCCATGTTTCTTGTTCGTTTCCGCACTCCATATCATACCTCATGCCAAAGTCCCCACTTCCTCTCGGAAGCAGGGACTTTGATATATGGAACTTATTGGACGGTCAGTATTCTATGGTCATTTGTGCGCCAGCTCCTATCCCGAACTGCTTGCGGAATAGCTCATACTCCGCATATCCATAGACTGATAGCCACGGTTTGACATTGTAGACATATTCCAACTGCAGGGGCATGTTGAATGTCGTGGAATAGTTAGCCTCTATCCCTATGCCGATTGCGTGTTTCTTCGGCCTCCTTGCCACCTTCTCCGTCTGCGCTATGGTAGTGGTCGGAAAGAGCAGGGAAAGGCTATCTATGGTCGAATCTATGCCACTATGCCATATCTGCACTTCTTCCGTCTTCGTGTAGTAGTTCTGCCTCGGCAGTGTAATATATCGGATGCTGTCTCGGTATATAATAGTGACGGAGTCTGCAGGGATGAATACCATCGGTCTGACATGGATGTCGGGCACCTGCAGATGTATGGTCTTGTCTTGCAGTTCCAGCCTTGAGTATTGTATCGTCTTGTAGACCGTGACGGTGTCCTTCTGGATTGTTACCTCATGAGTGAAGTATCCCCGGCAGAGTGCTCCAATCAAAATGCCTACAATCAAGATGACTATATGTGGTATGTACTTCTTCATATACTATATGATATACTATATGGTCAACTTGTGACAACTTGTCACGGTTTTGCTACAAGTCTGTCTCGAGTCTTATAAAACAGGGCGTGCTCCGAATCCAAGTCTCACACGCCCCGAAACACCTTGTAATTGTACATGTGCAAAGTGGTCGAATTAGACCACTTTAGGGCCTTTGTATGACTTGTTGTAGAGCAACTGCTTTCTGTTATCTCCGTCTGCCTTATAACTGAGATGCAGAAATGTCGGATAGACAATGGCTTGGTCAAACTCCAAACCCAAGTCAAGGAGCAACCTTGCAAGTGCCAACGGATCGTCACAACCGCAATCTGCCGCCTGACCTTTCGTGTGCTGACTTGTAGCCACTCCTCCGACCTTCTTGTTCAGTTCTGCACACCTATAACCACTATTGATGGTGATAGGCTTTCCATAGGCATCACGCAAAGGTTGCAGGACATTTTCAAAGAGAGCAATGGCATTGTCCCTCACATCCCAATCCGTAATCTGATTGATGATGCCTAATCTCTTGGCAGTATTGCTTGCCGTGAACTCTTCCCAAGTGAAGTTCTTACTTAGTTGCGCCATCATCGTCATCTCCTATCGTTACTTCGGTTTCTCCGTGTTTGAATGTCACCCAGTTTCCGTTGGCAAGATTCTGCCCTGCAATTCCGAGTGCCTGCATCCCCACCAAGATTCCTCCAGCCTTCAAAATTGAAGGGTCTATCACTCCGAGGGGCGGGCAGAAGAATGAGCCGATAAAAAGTCCGGCTGCAAGGATGAGGCATACCCAGAATATGTGTTTGTCTGCGTGTGGTAGTGTAGCCATGTTTATTCATTATTAGATATTAAACTTGCCAACTGTGCCTGCATTGTCGCGATGATACTCTGCAACTCCGCAATCTTAAGTTCATGCTCCCTAATCATATCCACGGCATTGAACTGATAGATGATGTCTGCACTTATCGGAGCGGAAGGTTGCTCTGCTATTGCTTGCTCCGTGCCGAAGTCGGCTACCTTGTAGTCAAGGTTGAAAGGCTCATCGTATTCGATGATTGTCGGCTCTGCGAGTTCGTAGTATAGCGGAACTCCTGCCATCGCTGCCTTGAAGGAATTAATATCGGAATAAGACGGGTCATACACTGATATTGACGTGCTTTTTCCAATGGCTATTCCGTGCACTTCGGAATATACCTCATCTGCGGAATGAGTCACGTACTTAGCACAGATAATATTCCCAATAGTATTGTTCGGAGAAGCGGTAAATCCTTCATTCTGATCTGTAGTAAAACGCAATCCACCTCCGCTACTATTGCTTATTCCCCACTTCAACTTTCCCATATCCTCCACTCCCAATCCATGAACAATATACCCCTTGCCATTCTTATTGTACACCATATCCCACTTCGACATTCCATTTGGGAACTCATCCTTGATTCGTTGGTCGAACATGAGCCTATCTTGCCAATAAGGCTGATACCCTGCATCGGTGTCCTGCTTCCAACCGCTATGGACAAGGGTGAGCATGATGTCATTGTTGTAGGTAGTGCCGTAGTCGCGAATCATGCTGAATCGAATAAATGCAGCATTTTGTGGCAATGTATAGTAACCGTCGCTGCTATCCACCCTTTGGATAAATGCACCTTCGCTATCATAGCAGAATAGACCATTATACGCAAGCAGGCTTCTTGTATTACAAAAATATTGCTCACCCCCTATTATCGGAATCGGATTCTTTGCCTCTAAAATTGTTATCGGTCGCAAAGTCTCCCAGCAGGGTATGTATATAGATTTGCAGACCGTCGAGATGCTCGAAAAGGAGCGTGATCGCCTTGCCGAGGAGGTGCGCCGCGCAAATCAAAATATAGATTGGAGTAAAATCAGAAATACATCCTCAAACGAGAACTCTCTCAACGAAAATCTCACCGATGACCGTGGCACAAACACCTCGGAGCTTAACTCTGATGC
>ERZ808048.23-NODE-23-length-36489-cov-5.758678_pt1 | contig 36489 bp, 26 predicted proteins | sample MGYA00380197_ERZ808048 | MGnify/ENA primary metagenome ERZ808048 (study PRJEB31490, sample SAMN06133377) | cow dung metagenome | isolation source: M1 | host: cow | place: China: Chengdu | collected 2015-05 ... | reverse complement strand
CCTCTTGAAGTGATTGTCATATTTGATCTGTCCGAACACGGCTTCAGGCTCGATCGGTCTCCTGCTTCGATGCATCAGGCCTTCATCACTTGTCAGCAGTTCTCTGGCCATAGCACGGAGCTCATTGTTGCGATGGTTCACCTCAATGGTTCTCGCATTGTGTTTTCCTTTATAACACATGCTTCTCAATGGGCATCTTGAACAGTCTTTCGCACGATATACGCTCTTCGTTGACTCATATCCCAAATCTGATTTCTCTTTGATTTGTTTTACAAACTCAAGATGCTGGCCCATAGGGCATATATAGAAGTCTAACTCCTTATTATAGAACATGTTCTCGATAAGAAAGGCGTTCTTCCTTCTCTTGCGCTTCATCTCCGCGTGGAACATGTTATACTTGACAAAAGGAGTTATTTGATTGGATACCATATATTCGTAGTTCATCTCGCTGCCATAGCCAGAGTCAGCGCAGACTGTAGGACTCTGTATGCCGTAACGCTCTGCAAACGATTCAAGGAACGGTATCATCGTTCCCTGGTCATTGGCCTGATGGTATAACCCGTAGTTAGTGATGAACTGGTTCTCTGTAGCAATCTGGACATTGTATCCCGGCTTGGTCTGACCGTTATTCATGGCATCCTCTTTCATCCTCATGAACGTTGCATCTTTGTCAGTCTTGCTGTAGCTGCCACGTTCTCCGACAATCTCAAGCTTCTCCTCGTATTCCTTCATCTTTGGAACAGACTCTTCCTTCACCTTGGTCACTTCCTTGCGTAACTTCTTGTCACTGATGCCTTTCTCATCCATCTGAGCAAGGATGTCATCAGTGCGTTTCTGCATCTCCTCTGCTGTCATCACATTGTCAGACTCATCCTTGAGTTCCATATTGAGAACTCTTTCTGCTTCACGCAGGATTGACTTCACCTTAAGATCCAGCTTGTCCTGATTTGTCTTGGTGGCCTTCTTCCATACAAACGTGTACTTGTTGGCGTTAGCCTCGATCTTTGTTCCATCGATATACTGAACTTCAAGACTGACGAACTTGGCATCAACAAGCATCTGTACGACCTGAGTGAAGATGTCATCCATCACATCTGCCAGACGATGCTTCCTGAACAAGTTGATTGTGTTGAAGTCCGGACGCTGCATGCCACTCAGCCACATGAAGTTGACATCGCGCTTGAGCAAAGCCTCCATCTTGCGTCCTGAGTGGATGTTCTGCAGATAGGCATACAGAATGACCTTCAGCAGCATGCGAGGAGCAAAGCTGCTTGCTCCGCCACCTTTATATGTGGCTTCGATTGCGCTGATGTCGAGATGCTCGACTATAGCATCAAGCACGCGTACTGGGTCATTTTCAGGGATAAAGTCACCGATACAGTGAGGAAAAAGGAGATTATCGTTCTGATTGTAAGATTTATATACTACCTTTGCCATGTCAGTCGGGATTATGGTGTTATTTTGTTTTCGCACTTCAAATATAACAAAACCTTCCGACATTAACAATAGCTATTCTTTTGAATATCAGAAGAATAGCTATATTTTTATACTGTATTTCCAAGAGGGAGAATGGTAGTGATTGCGGAGGCGTGTCCACCCCCGGACACGGGCAGGGGGAGGGGCCCGCAAGATACGAGTTCCGCGATAGCGGGACGAAGTAGATTGTGGGAGGGGCCGGAGTGAGCGAAGCGAACGGAGTCCTCCGCAATCACTATCATCCTCCCGGTTAAATATATAAATGAAAAAAGAGTGACTAATCAGTCATAAGACTTTTTAGTCACCCTCTTTGTGTACCCGGAGCCGCGGTCGAAATAATAAATTTAACTAAAATAATTCTAAATTAGAATTTAATACGAGCTACTTGTAAAGTATTGAAAAACAATATAATAGATAGGATAAATCTTTTATTTTGATTTATTTTAATTTACTCAAATTTGTAAGATGTGGGGAAAATGTGGGGAAAATTTTGCGATTTTCCCCACATCTTTTTATACCTTTGTTTTCAAGAAAAAACGGAGGTTATGTTAGTAAAGTTTTTGATCAAGAAACAGGGCAAGAGAAACAAGGTCGATGACCTTGCTCAGGTCTACATGAGAGTCCGTGGTGGAAGAAGTGTAGACGTTACAGTCATGATTGATTTGAAGGTCAATCCTCTTTGGTGGGATGAGAAGACTGAAGAGTATAAGACAAGGGTTATCTGTCCGGATAAGGAGCGAAAGAAAGTTAGGAACGATATTTCAGCTGTCCGAACTTATGTCAAGGAGCAGCTTGATATGGTCGAGCCGGATGTGGTTACCAAGAAATGGCTGGAGGGTGTCCTTGATAAGCACTATCATCCGGAGAAGTATGATGACCAGAAGACGGTCAATCCTCTTGACTTTGAAGCCTTGTTTGATGAGTTCATGGTCAAGCATCCTGTTTCGGAGGTCCGTGCCAAGAATAATAGGGTAGTAAAGCGTGCCGTCATGAGGTTCGAACTCTTCAGGCGTGCTACGGTGAAGGGGCAGAAGAAGTACTTCTTCAATGTCAAGACCACAACCCCTGAGATTCTGGATGACTTATGGAACTTCTTTGCTAACGAACATCAGTACTTTAAGGATTATCCTGAAATCTACGAAAAGATAAAGGAGAAACGTCCGCCGAAGCCGAGAGGGGAGAACTGCATCATTGACATGATGTCCCGACTCAGGACTTTCTTCAACTGGTGCGTAGGTAAATATATTGAAGTCTCTCCGTTCAAGAACTACTCGATTCCGGAGCCGGTGTATGGAACTCCAGTGTTCATCACGACGTCGGAGCTGAATACTCTTGCAAAGCTTGATTTGTCTGATAAGCCTGATCTGGCGGTGCAAAGGGATATTTTTGTTTTCCAGTGCTGTGTCGGCTGCCGAGTGGGAGACTTGTACAGGATGACCAGGTCTAATATCGTCAATGGTGTTCTGTATTATATCGCAGGCAAGACTAAGGATGACAATCCTAGGACGCTGGCCGTTCCTCTTGTGTCGATGGCAATGGATGTAGTTGATAAGTACGAGGATCCTAAGAGAGCTACGCTTTTCCCTTTCATCCATGAGCAGTATTACAATATTGCCATCAAGGAGATCTTCAAGCTTGCAGGGATCAACCGCGTGGTCACTTTGCTTGACCCTACGACCAGAAAGGAAGTGCGTGTACCTATCAGTGAGTATGCCAGCAGCCATATGGCCCGAAGAACATTCTGCGGAAATGTCTATAAGAATGTGAAGGATCCTAGCATCGTCGGCTCTATGAGCGGCCACAAGGAGGGCAGCAAAGCTCTGGCCCGATACAGGGACATCGACCAGGATATCAAGAAGGACGCACTTAGCGTTTTTGAGTAGTGGTATATTTTGAAATTTATAATTAGCGGAATCTATCAAAAATTAGGAGATTCCGATATAAAATTTGCGATACTTTGTCGGAATCTATAAAATTTAACAACATTCCGCTGTGTTATCTTGAAATTATGCTATCTTTGCAGTATGGACAATAAGGCATTATTCATAGGACGCGAATATGAGCAAGGGCTTGTTCGCGAGTATTTCGAGTCTCCGAAATCCGAGATGGTTGCAATCTATGGAAGAAGGAGAATCGGAAAGACATATCTTATCAAGCGTTTCTTTGACGAACAGTTTGACTTCTGGTTTACGGGAATGTATCAAGCTCCCAAGTCGGTGCAGCTGCACCAGTTTCAGGTGCGACTGGAACGTTATTCGGGAAAAAGACTTAAACGCTTGAAAACATGGTTCGAGGCGTTCAGTGCTCTCGAAGAATACCTGCTTTCTCTGAATAAAGAGAAGGTCGTTGTCTTTTTGGACGAAATTCCATGGATGGATACGCCTAAGAGTAATTTTCTTACTGCGTATGCGGATTTCTGGAACATGTGGTCTTCTAGCCAAACCCAGCTTAAGTTATTCGTCTGTGGCTCTGCGACTACTTGGATGTTGGATAATGTCATCGGTAATAAAGGTGGGCTATATGGAAGAGTGTGCAGACCTATCTACCTTGCGCCGTTTACCCTTAATGAAACGGAACAATTTATACGTGATGTGAAGGGAATAGAAATGGGACGCGCCCAGATTCTTGAGACATATATGATTTTAGGTGGTGTGCCTTATTATCTGGATATGCTCGAAAGAGGAATTCCGTTAGATAACTGTATAGATAATCTGTTTTTTAGACAAGGTGCACCGTTGAGAGAGGAATATGATTTTCTGTATAGGTCATTGTTCAAAAACGCGGTTTTGTACCGTAGGATTATTGAAGCATTGTCGAATAAACTGAAAGGCTTGTCTAGGCAGGAAATCCTGGAGGCCCTGAATGTTGATGACGGCGGAACCATTTCAAAAGCCATTGAAGACCTATGTAAATGCGATTTTGTAAGATCGTATTCAGCATTTGGAAAAGAAGGCAAGGATACCATGTATCAGTTGTGTGATCAGTATTCTTTATTTTATCTCAGGTTTGTCAAAAGTAATGATGGACAGGATGAACATACTTGGAGTAATATGCGTGGAAGTGGAGAGAGAAAATCCTGGAGCGGATATGCTTTTGAGCAGACTTGCCTTCATCATATTAGGCAAATAAAGAACGCGATGGGTATCAGTGGCGTGTTGAGTAATGTTTGCTCTTGGCAGTCAAAACCGTTTGTGGATAAAGATGGCACCAAATGGAAAGGCGGACAGATTGATCTGATAATAGACCGTGCCGACAACGTAGTTAGTCTTTGCGAAATGAAATATTATTCAGATGAATTCGTGATAGACGGCGATTATGATCAGAAGTTAAGAGAAAGGGCTAGCTTGTTCAATAAAGTAACAGGCACAAAGAAGGCGCTCAATCATGTGTTTATCACTACTTATGGGGTTAAAAGGAATTCCTACAGCAATATCGCTCAAGCGAATTTGACAATGGAAGATTTATTCTCGAGATAACCTGAGTATGTCAAAATGCTGAATTGGGTTGGTTTAACATCTTGATTATTAATAATTAAATGCGTTATGAAATATCCGTTCGAGAATGCTACAGTTTGGGATCTGATAAGGCATCCCTTTGATGAGGAAAGTGGAGATCCGGGTGGGCGTACCTTTATGCGTCTGCTGTCTAACATCTTTTTCCCTATATATGTGTTTCTTCAACTGTACGTTCCCATTCAATTGGCTATGGATATCTGTCTGGATCTAGGTCCGACGGGGCCCAAGATTGAACACGTGGAGCAGGTTGGGCCACCAGCGGAATCGGCAGTAGATCAAGCAGAGCTATTGGTGGAGCAAAATGAACTGACCGGTCAGCGAAAAGACCCCGTGTGGCTAACTGTAATGTACATGTTCTTTGTCTGGATATGGCTGGTAGTCGGTTTTTGGACTTTTTGGGTAATTCTGTCAGTCTTTGTTAGATTTGGAACTTCAACGTATTTCCATAAACTATTGATAGCATTCTTCTATGCCGTACTTTGCTTATGTACAAAGAAAGGAACGCCCCAAAATATTAAATGGACTGAACGTTTAGATGAGGCTATTACAAATATAGATATTGTCAAGGCTGAGATGGCTGGCAAGGAGTTGTCCTTAGCAGACATAATTAATCCTTCAATGGATGTTGATCTTGTTGAGAGCAGTATCAGCTCATACATGAAGAGTTTGAATGGTAAGTACAATGGTAATAATATTGCCAAATTATTTGTGACATTATGTAAAACCAAGGTACTTGCTACTGATACTCTTGCTCATTTCTATAGGGTGATGAGCTCTCAATATACAGATGGAAAATGGGTCATCCCAAACGTTGTCCAGAAGTATGCAAGGGAGCTTAACGCTCTAGAAGATTCAAAGAGAGGGTGGCAGAAAGAGATCATGCAGAAGTACTTTCCTCAAATTAATTTGGACGAACTAAATACAGATAATGCATAAGTCTTGCATATGCAATGCACATCGTGCATATGCAATATAATTTGCTTAATTTCAATAAAATACGATTATATATTTGCGTCGTCATTCCGGTCGGGATGGCGGCGTTTTTTCTTTGTGGCCACAGGAAAGTTCGCGAAGTTGAACACTAAAACATGACAATTCAAATGAAGGATTTAATGGCAATCATCCAGAATGTCGGTCCGGATGCCAACCTCAAGATCGAGGTTGACAGCAGGGACATGATGGCATTCGCGGATGCCCTCGTCGAGAAGGCGATGGCAGAACTGAAGACCCAGGCAGTGGCGACACCTCCTGCGGAAGATGTGCTTGTTCCCAAAAAGGAAGCTCGCGAAATCCTGGACGTGTGCGATGCGACTCTCTGGAAGTGGGACAGGTTGGGATATCTGGTGCCGGTAAAGGTCGGCAGGAAGATATTCTACTGGAAGTCGCATATCGATAAACTGATGGGTAAGTATTAGCTATGAACAACTATAAAGTCTATCGATGGATGTTGGCGGAAGGACTCGACCTGAAAGGCCTTTCACTATGTCTGTTTCCACTGATATTCTCATATAACAGATGTCGGCACATAATGTTCGAGAGCGAGGAGGCTTTGGCAAAGTGCTTTGGGTATAGCCGCGAGTATGTTAATGCTATCCTGAAAAAGCTGATTAAGCAGAAGCTGATAGTGCGCCTGTCTCGGCATGAGGGTCTCCAGACATATGACTACTGCGTGGATGTATCTACAGTCGTCAGAATGCTTGGACCGCCAAAATGCAATGATCCCGAGATGCTTAAGGACTTCTACCGTTCAATTCCGAAGCCAGCCCTGCAATGGTGTGAAAAAATATTACATGAAGGTGTGAGAAAAGTTAACACTCCATGTGAGAAAAGTTCACAACCTGATGTAAGAAAATCTAACATGCCATGTGAAGAAATCTTACACAATAATGATAAGGATAATAATATAGATAATAAAAGAGATAATGTACTTTCAACATTATCCAACAAAGAATTTATTGAAATATTATATCCGATTTTCTTCTTCAAGAATAACTGCGACCCTATCCCTGAGATAGAGAAGTTTCTTGACTACTATAGAGGCAAGGATTGGCGGCTTAGCGGAGGCAAAGTGATGAGCGAGATTGAGGATTTGATAAGACCGGCAGAGTCTTGGCAGGTGAAAGAGATAAAAGAGACAGGCTACCGCTCAAGTTTTATGAGGGGATGGAAAGAAGTGTACAAGATTGCTCCAGAATACCTGAAGAAAGAAATACTTCGTACAAGACCTTCTTCCCAAAATGACTCGTCTGCTTCAATCTTATGCTCGAAAAAATTGGCTGACTGGCTTGACTCGGAAAGTCAGACAGTGGGTATCATCTTCAGAGGTAGCGCAAATCCTAATTACAAGTTTGATTGGAAGAGACGGTGACTTGAAGGAGTGCTTTAGGTCCTCTTTAAGAGGAGCAAGAGGGAATGGCACAAAGTACCATTCTGCTCTTGCCCTCCGGGGACAAAATACAGCGCTGCGCTACCTTAGAAATGGTATTACCGATTAAAACCAACCATGTTAAACAACCATTAAGATTTAATGACAATGAAAAAGAACAAATACTCCACTATCAGCGTCATGACAAAGACGCAGAAAGCCGTCAAGGCGAACTCTGAAAAGAGAGGGATGACCCAGAGTGAGTACGTTGACCGGGCCGTCACGGACTTCGAGAGGAACGCGAAATTCAAGGCCCGCAGGAAGGCCGACCTGAATCTTGAAGACATGACTTATGAAGAGGTATTGGCTTTCGTCGCCACGTCTCTGAGCGCTCTCTCCAAGAGGAATGATGTAAGCCGCATTATCTCTTTCATCCGAAAACAGGAGGAGGAGATCCTGACGCCGATGAGGAATGACATGGCAGCGATGAAGGCAACCTTCTCGCAATTGTTGGACACAATAAAGGCCCTTTAGCCATGAATGTAAAGATTCAAAGTAAAGGCATTGCCGGTGGCCATAACACCGGCAGTTGCTTGGGCTATGCCAACTATCTTGAGCATGAAAACAATGAGAAAGTGGAAGCCGGGATGATGGATTCGACCATTCCGTTCTTTGATCCTTTCGGTGCAGCGGTGAACAAGATGGAGTTGGTAAAGTCAATAGACTCTAACACCGGCCAGCTGCATAGGGACGATGCGAAGTTCTACTCCGTCATCCTCTCTTTCTCCGATGAAGAGGTGAAGGCGATGGGTGACTCCAGAGAAGAAATTCTGGCAGGTGTACATAAGGTAGTCGAAGGAACGATGGATATTTATGCCGGGAACTTCAAGTGTGATGACATACGGTCTCATGCAGACCTGAAGTACTACTACACCGTCCACGAGTATAGGGAAGGCTTCAAGCCGGGGCTGCATGTTCATGTGATAGTCAGTCGCAAGGATGCAACAGGTTCACGCAAGATTTCCCCGATGACCAATCACCGAGGAGAGAGCAGCGGAGTGATAAAACGTGGCTTCAATCGTGACGCGTTCTACCGTTCATGTGAACAGATGTTCGACAGATCCTTCGGCTTTGACCGTAAGACTGAAAACAGCTATGACTACTACAACACGATGAAACACGGCAGCGTCGAGGAACGGGAGTCCATGATACGGGAGGTGGTCAGGGAAAGTGATGTCATGAAGGAAGTCAATGAGTCCATCCTCCGCTATGTCGAGCAGCTTGCAAACGAATCCCATGTGCCTGAGGCTCAGAAGGCATATATGCGTCAGCAAGAGGCCCAGCCGAAGGAAAAGCGGGCGATGAACACCTTCTGGAATACATATCACAGTTATTACCAGCCTCTGTTGACTTCAGTTAAGGAGTCATGCAATAATGCCTTCAACATGTATGTCGATGCCAGAGATAAATACGGGGTGTGCTCTGAGAGAATCTCCGAAAAATATGACAGGCTGAAAAAGGTATATTCAGAGATAGACCGTCTCCAAAATGAAATCAGCAAGGCCAGGACAAGCAAAGCATGCATAAAGGGATTCTGTCTGCTCATCGCAGCCGTCAATCCGGCACCGGCCCTGATACTCGCACTGGTGGGATGCATAGTAGCTGATGCTCAGAAACGCTCTGCCATAGCGCACATCAGAAACCTACGGGAATATGCCAGAAACATAAGACATGACATCGAGAACCTGAAAGTCAAGCAGGAAGGCCTTAAGCAGATGAAATCGGACACACTCAAACAATACATTGATGTGAAAGATGAACGCCAAAGTCTGAAGACAGAACTTGACACCCTGAAGGATATGTTGCAGAAGTCTTCTTCACTTTCCGAAGAAACTCTCAAAGGACTGAAGAGACTGGTACAGGAAGGAAAACTCATGGAGACTGTCGAGGCTACGCGTCAGAACAGCCACCCGGACTTCGGGGCCAGTTTCTACCAGATCTTTGTCGGCTCCTATGACAAACTGGAGCTGGACCTTAATCTCCTGACTCAGAACTTCGGGTGTGAGCCACATTTTCATCCCAATGGAGGTGTGTCAGACCTCAGGATCATCCATAAGGGTCAGACATATTACGCATCAGATCTGTTCACTACGGAACGCGTGACGAGTATGCTGAATAAGTGGGAAACTATGACCGGTCAGAAGCCTGCGTATAAGATCGCGGCAGAAGAACGTGCCCGCGAGGAGGCACGTCAACGAATGGCTCAAGCCTCAAGGATATACCATGCAGAAACTCATCGTCAAGGACAATCATCTAAACCAAAATTATAATGGAAGAAACAGAAATTTTAATTGAAGCCCTCGGGCAAATACCGGAATTGGTAGAAGCAGCCAAAACCTATAAAGCGTCTAACGAGAAGACTATCTCCACTATGTCTATGGCAATCAAGAAACGGCCCGAAGCTGAGATTCCTCAAAAAGAGGTGGAGAAGGTTACAGATGCCGTCAAGGCTACTCCTTGTGCTCTGCCGGATACCGATGATTTTTTGAAGGCTATAGCAGGCATGATGCGTCCTATCATCCATCAGGAAGTCAAGGAAGCCGTCGGTGCGACAAAGATAAAGATCCAACATGAACATAGGCATGATCATTATTCGTATTCGGCCTCTTGGAGCATGGTTAAAGATACTGCCAAGAAATTGATTATAGGATTAGCGATATCAACTCTGATCTTGACGGTGACTCTTGTCGCAGTACTGGTTCATTTCACAAACAGCGAGATGTATCTGGGCAAGAAATATATGGAACTATACCAGTCGGATCTGCTGACCAAAAGCGAAAAGGAGAAACTCCTTAAAGATGCGTATATGGTTTCACTCTATCCTGAAGCGTACGAGGGCTACCCTAAAGCCTTCAGAGAAAGGCTCCGTAAGAACAAAAGCATTGTAGACGATCGAGAACTTGAGAAGATTGTTAAAGGAAAGTTCTCCGTCAAGGAAAAGGTCGGTTTTTAGTTCCCGGCGGACTGACGGGTAGGTGATTTCGTCGAAGCCGAAGAAGAGTGAGATCTGCTCCGGATATTTTTTGCTGGAATTAGAAAAAATTGAAATTCTTTTGGGTGATAAGTCGTTTCTATACGTCATTAATAAATAACACGAAACTGATTATATGCTCAAAAGATTCCTTGAATTCTATAGGGTGAGCGGGCCTTCCGTGGCAAAAGTGCCTACGGAGAAGGCGGATAAGACCTATAGAAAGCTCCGTACCCAGGCGTTTATCGCCGCGACAATCGGATACAGTCTATATTATGTGTGCCGCACATCGCTCAATGTGATGAAGCAGCCTATAATTGATGCCGGATTTCTGGATGCCACCCAGCTCGGTATCATCGGAGCCTGCCTTTACTGGACCTATGCAGTCGGCAAATTCATCAATGGCTTTCTGGCCGATCATTGCAACATAAAGAAATTTATGGCGACCGGGCTGATTCTGTCGTCTGCCGCAAACTTCATCATGGGCTTTCTCGGTGTATGGGAAGGTCTTGCCGGAGTCACAGGTGGAGTCATGTTCCTGATGTTTGCCATCATGTGGACAATCAACGGCTGGTCCCAATCCATGGGTGCCCCACCTGCAATCATTTCATTGTCAAGGTGGTATCCTCTCAAGATCAGAGGTACTTTTTATGGGTTCTTCAGTGCCTCGCATAACTTCGGAGAAGGCTTGTCTTTCGTGTTCGTAAGCCTTCTGGTAGGTGCTGCCGGCTGGCAGTGGGGATTTTTCGGTGCTGCCCTTGCCGGTGTGCTCGGTGTCTCCCTCATAATCCTGTGGCTGCATGACAATCCTGAAAGCAAGGGACTTGAGCCTGTGGAGATCCTCGCGGGAGAGAAGAGCAGAGAGCAGCTTGAGATGGAGGCAAAGGCGAAGGAGGTCGGCGCAGCAGATGAAAAGGCCGAGTCCGGACGCATTCAGAGAGCAGTTCTCCGCAATCCTGGAGTGTGGATCCTTGCTCTGTCAAGTGCTTTCATGTATATGAGCCGCTATGCCATCAACGAGTGGGGAATGTTCTTCCTTCAGAAGGTCAAAGGTTTCGGACTTCAGGAGGCCGCTTTCATTATTGCTGTCAATACAGTCATGGGAATCATCGGTACAGTGGCTGCAGGATGGATCTCAGACACACTCTTCAGAGGTGACAGGAAATGGCCGGCCCTTGCAGCCGGAATCCTGGAATCGATTGCACTGCTGCTCTTCCTTTACGGAGGGGACAGCTGGTTTGTCAATGTCCTGGCAATGACCCTGTTCGGAATCTCCATCGGAGTCCTCATATGTTTCATCGGCGGTCTGATGGCTGTGGATCTTGTGCCGAGAAAGGCTACGGGTGCTGCCCTCGGAATCGTGGGACTTGCTTCGTATGTGGCTGCCGGTCTGATGAATGTGATCAGCGGTTGGCTTATTGACGGTCAGGCACTACGCGATGAGGTCACAGGAGAGATAGTCCAGTATGACTTTACATATGTCTCCCTCTTCTGGGTGGGTGCAGCGGTGATTTCCTTCGTCCTGCCGATATTCAACTGGAAAAGAAGACAACAGGAAATATAATTATAGAAAGATGAAAAAGGCAGTATCAGCGATCATCGCATTGGTCGTTTTTGGTTTCGTTGCATGTGAACCACAGATCGAACAGCCGGAAGAACCGGATCAGGAGCAGACTGATACAACTCAGACTCCTGAGCAGGATACAACCCAGACCCAGAAACCGGAAGTGGGGGACAGTCTCGAGATTAAAGACGGCATGGCCAGATTTCTCCTGCAGGATTCCCCTTTAGTGGAGGCTGCGGGCGGCAGAACTGACTGGACCAAGGTGACGGTCATCGTGAACGGTAAGGAATATATACCTGCCGTACAGGAAGACGGAAAGGTCTATGTGGATGTTGAGGATTCGGAAGCGGCTGTCTATGAAGCTGTACTGGTCACGGAGGAGACGACGAAATACCATGGCGACACACCACTGGAAGATGTTGTACATCCTTTTGCATATGCGTACCATACCTTGGGAAATACCCTGACTGTCCTTCCGAAATACGCATCCTACGATGAAGAAAAAGGCAATCTGCTGTCCTTCTCATCCGGACTGTCAATGATAGGTCTGACCGTCCAGGGAATGACTTCCATATCCTCCATAAAGGTGACTGACCCACAGGGAACCATATTAGGTGGAACAGGTTCATATGATCCTCAGACCAGGTCCTTCAAGATGGAAAAGGGACTGCCGTTCATGGTCCTGAACTGCACCAACAGGGGGGCATTTGTCTCTTCGTCAGGAAACGTATTCATGATTCCGGTTCGTTCGGGACAATATTCCAAGGGACTGGAAGTTACCATATGCAGTGCTGACCACCTGATGTGCAGGACAAGCATACCTTCGTTCACTGTTGACAAGGATAAGGTCCATTCCTGCATGGTGACATGGAAGCCGGACAAGAATCTTCTTTTTTATGAAGGCTTCGACAACATGGTCTGGGGCGGAGATGTGGTTGCCGGTGAGGACTCCTTCGGAATGAATCCTGTGGCAGGTGATATGACGATCAAGAGCGGCAGGACTCTGAACGGATATGAGACACCTCTTTATCCTGTCTCATATGAAATGGCCGGAGCTGGGTATATCCAGGAATCAAATCTTTCGGTGACGGAAGGAAAGGATGTTTCCGGGTCGAGATATCTCTCGGATTCATATATCAAGAGCCGTAACATAGGCGGATATCTCAGACTTTACCGTTGCCAGGAATATCAAGGCTATATATCAGTCGGTGACACATATAATGGAATAGTGGAACCTGTCTTTGCAGGAGAGATTTCGGATGCTCACAGGGATATCGTCATCAGCTTTGACATATGTGCAGCCTCTGACTTCGATGATGATCTGTCGTTCAAGGCAACAAACGGTGGAAATATAATATCCTGCATGGTGGACGGGACCGAACTTCCGGAGACTGTCTTCTCCCGCAAGTTCTCCAAGACCGGATCGACTGCGGCTCTGGACAGGTCGGCAGTGACTCTTCCTGCATCGGATGGCAGATGGCATAATGTGGAACTCACGGTCAGGAACATGAATGACAAGTCAACATTCACTCTGACCACAGCTGCATCCCACTCCAAGCCCGGTGCATATCGTTTCTATCTTGACAACTATCAGGTAAGAACCCTTAAGGACCATGCAGACCGTGATGGATCCACCCTCAGGGTTATGTGCTGGAACATCCAGAACGGAATGTGGGCGGACCAGGATAACAACTACAACAATTTCGTGGCCTGGGTCAAGAAATACAATCCGGATGTCTGTGTATGGTGCGAGGGCGAGACCATCTTCAACACTTCGGGTGACAAGGTCTACGGCACCAACAGGATTCTCCCGAACGCATGGGCTTCAGTGGCGCAGCGTTATGGACATAATTACTGGAGCAAGAGCGAGGACAGGGACAACTACCCTCAGATCATCACATCGAAATATCCGATAAACACCTTGGCCAAAATAGGTCAGATCGGTACCACCGATGCATATGTCGAGCACGGCTCAGGCCTCTTTGAAGTGGAGTTCAACGGCCACAGTGTATATTTCGTGTCCTTCCACGCGTTCGCGCACGCCTATGACCCTAAATATACAAGCTCCGGTACCGACGCTCAGAATGCCTCAGCTGCATTGTATGAAGGCGACTACCATCGTGAAAAGGAGATCAGGTATGTGTATGAGCAGACTATAGAAAAATATCCTTCGCAGTCCAACTGGCTTATGATGGGAGACTTTAACTCCATCTCAAGCCTGGATGCCGAGCATCACACCGGCATCAACGATACAAACTGGCTCCTGCACGACCATATCCTCGGCAAGGACTATCTGAAGGATATCATTGCGGAGAGGAATGCACCGGAGGACTTCTTCTCGTCGATTAACGGAGACTCAAGGAGAATAGATTTCATATATGCATCTCCTGCAATGTATGACCGCATAGAAAGCACAGCCATAATCATAGACTCGTGGACGGTCCTCAGCCAGGACAAGAGTGTCTCTGACAAGGGCTATTTCTGCCGTCCTTCGGATCACAGACCGATTCTCGTGGACTTCAAGATGAACTGATATGAAGAAGATTATCATTCTGGTAATGGCCGCTGTCCTTTCCCTGGCCGTTGCCGATGCACGGGGAAAGGAACTGAAGGTGCTCTACTGGAACATCCAGAACGGTATGTGGGCCGGTCAGGAGGATAACTATGATGCATTCGTGAAATGGGTCAAGGCCCAGGATGCGGATGTGTGCATATGGTGCGAGGCAGAGACCATCTATTACACCGGAACTTCCAAGCGCCTTCCTCGGGAGGACCGTTATTTCATCTGGGATGAGGTGGCTCCGAGGTATGGACATAAACATATATATGTGGCAGGTCATCGTGACGGCTATCCACAGGTGATCACGTCGAAGTTCCCGATAGAGAACGTGAAGAAGATTGTCGGTGACGACCGGATCGTAGTGACCCACGGAGCTGGGTGGGCGCGCGTGAAGGCCTATGGAAAGACCTTCAACATAGTATCGCTGCATACCTGGCCGCAGAAGTCTCATTTCAGGTACAAGGAGGCTTCAAAGGAAGAGCGTGACGCCAGTGCGGCACGTAATGAGGGTGATGTCAACCGTCTGGAAGAGATGACCTGGATATGTGAGAATACTATTCTTACGGACCCTCAGGCGGAGGATAACTACTGGCTTATGGCAGGTGACTTCAATGCCGTCTCGCCGAAGGACAACTGGGTTTACAAGTTCCCGGAGGGAGATTCGAGGCTTCTTGTGCACGACTACATACTGAAGAACACCCCTTATGTGGATGTCATCTGGGAAAGGCATCCGCGCAATTTCTACACCACTACATTCGAATACAAGAGGATAGACTTCGTTTACCTGTCTCCGGCCCTATATGGGCTTGTGGAGGACGCACAGATTGTAGAGGATGAGTATACAAGGCCTCACAGACACGCGTCTGTGAAGAACTTCCAGGATCCTTCCGACCATCTCCCCATCATAGTCAATTTCAAAATCAAATAATATCTTATGAAGTTAAAACTATCGACATTGATTCCGCTGGCAATGCTCGGACTTGCCCTTGTGGCGTGCTCCAAGGACGACCGTAATGCACCTCGCACGGATGGATTCGAGATCCACGCCCTGGCGGACTGCAGCGATGAGCCTCTGAAGGAGTTCTGCGTAGACGTCCTTGAAGGCACTTCGGAACTGTACATCAGGACTGATGTGACAGATTTCAATGTGTTCTGGCAGGATGCGGCAGGCACTCCTTGGCTGGAGGTATCGGCTTGTGAGAAGACAGATGTCCCTTCTGTCTGGAAAGTGACCCTGAACTACATCGGCAGGTCGGAAGGTGTTCTCTACACCCGCAGGACAGGCACGCTGTCCGTGACCAAACCTGAAGTCAATCTCGCGGCGTTTCTGTCCGTGCATCAGGGTGCGATCGAAAGGACCGGCAACGACTTCTCTGACTTCAAGTATGGCTCGTGGCTCCCTGACGATGCGTCTGGTGAGATGCCTTTTGAAAGCTGGTCTGACGCCCTTAAGAAGAAAGGGTTCTCTTCTGAAACTGCCCTGGCCTGCTTCGGAAGGTACGGACACCTGAAGATCGGTGACGGAAACGGCACCAAGGGAAATCTGGTGACTCCGACCAATGGTCTTCATAGATACGACTCCCTCCTTATGGTTTCGTTCAAGGTAGCGGCCTATCCGGGTGACGATAAGTCATTCAAGGTGGATGTCGTGGGCGGCGGTGTCATCCGCGATTTTGCTGCGGAAGGCAAGACCAGCCTCACTCTTGAGACCGTGGACATCACAACCAATGCCGTGACTCAGGAGGGACTCTGGAAGCCGGAGACCAACTTCATAGTCTTCATATCATCTGTGGAGAACAATCCTGTGGGTGTGAACACTTGTCTGAAGATCACTTCAGGAGCATCCGGAAACGGCAAGGGATCGCGTCTGTTCATAGATGACTTTTATGTAATGAAACTGGTGCAGGACCAGGACGTCGACTATTTCCTTATGAACCAGGGAAGCGGACGCGACAGGATTCTTGCCCCTATTAACGACTAAAACACCTAATGATGAAACATAATCTGCAAATGAAATGGCTGGCAGTCCTTGCCTTTGCCCTTTCCTGCATCTGTGCATCCGCACAGTCACAGGTGAAAGGTCACGTATACGACTCGGCCGGTGAGCCGCTCATCGGTGCCTATGTGACGATCGAAGGCACTACGACAGGCTCCATAACTGACATTGACGGAGCCTATGTCATCACAGCGAAGCCTACTGATGTGCTCAAGGCTGAATATATGGGATTCACTCCGGCAACGGAGATCGTAGGCCAGCGCGCTGTCATAGACTTAACTCTTACAGAGGACCAGAATGTCCTTGAGGACGTCGTGGTCATCGCCTATGGTGCGGCAAAGAAGTCCGACCTTACCGGATCGGTGGCCAATGTCAAGATGGGCGACATCAAGGATGCCCCTGTGCTCTCGATCGACAACGCCCTCCAGGGACGTATTGCCGGTGCCGACTTTATGTCCACTGACGGTGCTCCGGGCTCGACCACCACAATCCGTATCCGTGGTACAAGGTCCATTTCCGCATCCAATGAGCCTCTGTTCATCGTGGACGGCATTATGGATGCTATCCACGACCTGAACGACATCAACTCGGATGACATCGCCAGCATCTCCGTCCTCAAGGATGCCTCATCCACTGCGATCTACGGTTCGCGTGGTGCCAACGGTGTCATCATCATCACCACCAAGAAAGGATCCAAGTCCGACGGAAAGGTGAACATATCATTCAAGGCAGACTTCGGACTGTCCCAGCTGCCACGCTCGCTCGACATCATGAATGCAGCTGAATTCGTTCAGTACAGGAACGACTTCGCATATTTCGGAGACGACAAGAGTCACGCAAACGTGAACGCCAATACTCCGCTTTCGGGTTCGGTATATGCGGATCCGCTCAGTTACGGGGCCGGCACCGACTGGATCAGGAATATCACCCGCAATGCCTTCACCCAGAATTATGCTCTTTCGCTGACAGGCGGAGGAGAAAAGGGATCCTTCTATTCATCCCTTGCCTACAATGATACAGACGGTATCATCGACGGCAGCGGTCAGAGACGTTTTTCCGGCCGTATCAAGGGTGACAGACAGATATTCCCTTGGCTGAAAGCCTCATACAACGGCTCATACACATGGCGTCACACAGACGAGAACAAGGCCACCATCGGTGGTACAAGCTGGTGGAACGGTGCCCAGTACCTGTCGCCGCTGCTCAAGGTGACGGATTCTGAGAACCCTCTCTACAACCTCGGCCAGAAGATCAATACTCCGAGGGCGATGATCGACCTGAACACCAACCAGACAAAGAGAAATTCGATGAACCATGCCATCAGCGTGGACATAACCCCTGTCGAGGACCTCGTGATCTCCAGTGTGTTCTCATACTATCTCTATTTCAGACAGAACTACCGCTACTTCCCGGGCTCCCTCCCTGCAAAGACAGAAAACGAGGGCGGACAGGCATACAGGGCTGACTATAGCGAGAATTCGATGTCTGACGAGACCACGATCAGATACAAGCTTGAAAAGAACGGCCACACCTTCCAGCCTCTCCTTGGATTCTCCCTCTACAGATTCTCCGCAGAGAATTTCTCGCTACAGGGACAGGGATATATGGATGACGAGGTGATGTGGAACAATATGAATGCGGTTCTTGACAAGGAGACCTACAGTGCAGGAACCTCGTTCAGCAGCAAGACCAAGATGTCCGGATTCGCCAGAGTGGACTACAACTGGAAGTCACGTTACTATATCACTGCCACAGGCCGTTATGACGGTGCATCCAATTTCGCTGCGAACAACAAGTGGGCCTTCTTCCCGTCTGCAGCCTTGAGGTGGAACATCTCGAATGAGAATTTCATGTCCGGTGCATCGTGGATCGACGACCTTTCGCTCAGATTCAGTGCCGGTCTCACCGGTAATGACGCAATCAGTGCGTACTATTCCCTCGCCAAACTCGACAGCACCACAGGAGGATATCTCTTCGATGGCTCACAGCCGGTATCCTTCTACAGAAGCCGTCTCGCAGAGCCTGGACTTACCTGGGAGAAGACCGCCTCATATAACCTCGCCCTCGACTGGACTATGTTCGGAGGAAGAGTTTCGCTCACCGCAGAAGCCTATATGTCGAAGACCACAGACCTGCTCCTGCAGGTGCAGGTGGCCGAGCAGACGGGATATGACAAGCGTATGTGCAACCTTGGAGCAATCTCCAACAAGGGTGTCGAGCTTTCCATCGAAACCCGCAATATCGAGAGGAGGGACTTCCAGTGGACGACTTCCCTGACCTTATCGCACAACACACAGAAGGTGCTTGACATCGGCTCTGAAGACTTTGTGTCTGCAATGGACTGTCCTGGAAACAACAAATACATGATGTATGGATATGTGAAGGGATATCCGCTCAACTCGCTCTGGGGATTCAAGTACGGCGGCATCTGGAAGTCGGATCAGGAGAGGGAAAGGAACAAGCAGACCAAGGCCTATGCGAGCGAAAGCACGAAGTGGGCTGACGGTACGCCGAGGTACTATGACATCAATCACGACGGCGTCCTGAATCAGGAAGACCTCGTATACCAGGGAAGTGCGGACCCTATCCTTTACGGAGGTATGCAGAATACTTTCTACTACAAGAACTTCAAGCTTGGTGTCTATCTGGCGTATTCTCTCGGCGGAAAGATCTACAACTACGGAGAGTTCTACCAGTCCGGAGGTATGTACACCAACCAGTTCCGCTATATGCTGAACTCCTGGCACCCTGAGAGAAATCCTGAATCGAACATCCCTCGCGCAGGCTACACAGACGTGGCCCTCCCGAGCGACTTTATGATTCACGATGCCTCATATCTCAGACTCAAGAACATCAGCCTCGGCTACACCCTTGACCTTTCGAGGAAGTGGAAGGGAGGCATCAAGGATGTCACTGTTACCCTTTCAGGAGAGAACCTCTACCTGTGGAAGAACTACAACGGATTTGACCCTGACGTATCCAGCGAGGGAACATCTTCTACCCTCCGCCGTGTGGACCTCGGAGCATATCCGAAGCCAAGGACATTCACTTTCAGCATCCAGGTAAGGTATTAATAGAAAAGAAATCGAGCTATGAACATATTCAAAAAGATAATCGGTGCGGTCTTTATGGCCGGTCTGCTCTCGGGAGCGGTATCCTGCTCGCTCGAGGAGGACACTTCGTCCATCTCGACGCCGGATAACTTCTTCCGCAACTTTGCGGAGTGCCAGTCTGTGGTGAACGGCTGCTACATTCCGCTCAAGAGCATATACACTTACCAGTATTTCCTCGCTGTGGAGTGTGTTTCAGATATAATGTATTGTCCTTCAGGTACATTGGATGCGCAGTTGGATATCAGCCCAGTGAAGCCGCGCTTCGGTACTACAGTGTGGAAACAGTGCTACCTCGGAGTGCAGAGATGTAATTTCGCTATTCCAGGCATTGAGGGCTGTACGGCGCTTTCAGATGCGGAAAGAAATCAGCTACTGTGTGAGGCAAGGGTGCTCAGAGCCCTTTATTACTGGCATCTGACCTGCTTCTTCGGAGATGTACCTTTCTATATGTATGACGTCTCTGACACGGAGACCCTTCTCAAGGTGGCTGAGCTTCCGCGTATGGATGCCGATCAGAGCCGTGCAGACCTGATCGCAGACCTCAAGGAGATCGCTCCTCTGGTGTCACAGACAAGGACATCCGACAACAAGGAACAGCGCCTCGGCGCAGCAACAGCGTGGATGCTCATCGCGAAGTTAGCTGCCTGGAACAATGATTGGGAAGAGGTCGTTAATGCTGTCGACAAACTGGAGGAAATCTACGGTGACCTCAATCAGTATCCTCTCGAGGACATTCAGTTCCGTTGCAAGAACACTCCTGAGTCCATCTTCGAGATCCAGCACACTTACACTGAGGGCGGTCTGTCATATGTGTCCAATGTGGCTTGCGTGACGACTCCTGTGAGAAACAAGGATGACATCTATGACGGCGTCCAGATTCCTGAACTTGGCACGACAGCCAAGACCTGGCAGCCGGCATATGCCAATGTATACTTCTGCCAGGGTCTTATGCCTCGTCGCGGAAAGGACCTCAGGAACTACTACAATGTTGCCTGGGAGTGGGAAGGAAAGGCATTCGAGAAGGTTACAACGCGTCCTTATCCGGGTCCTAAGTTCTGGTGTCCGAATATGAAGGAAGGCAACGACGACAACAACTACAAGGTGTTCCGCTATGCTGATGCACTCCTTCTCAAGGCAGAGGCTCTGTGCGAACTCAACCAGCTCTCAGAGTCTGTGAAGTATCTTGATATGACAAGACTTCGCGCAGGCCTTGCAGGATATACCCTCCGCACTCAGGTCCGCCTGAGGGAGGAGATCCGCAACGAGAGGGCAAGGGAACTCTTCGGAGAGTTCCAGCGCAAGTATGACCTCGTACGCTGGGGCATATGGTATGATGCGGTGACGGACTACAGCGACTATCCTTCACTTGTCAATAATATGAAGCCTTGCCACAGGTTCTATCCTATTCCGGATACCCAGGTTGTGTACTCGAAGTACAACCTCGACAATAATGAATATGCCCAGTACGGTATGTAAAAGGAGGATTTATGAAGAAAATTGCAATATTTATCACTGCGCTTGCGCTTTTCGCTTCATGCGACAAACCTTACAAGATGGATCTGCCGCTTTCAGTGGCACAGCGCAACATCTCCCTCAGCAAGGATGCCGGCTCGACCCACGTCCTTGTATATGCTGACGGAGACTGGACGGCGACGTTCACCGAGCCGGTCGACTGGGCAAGTCTGAACAAAGTGTCCGGATATGGAAACAGTGACCTTGTGTTTACCTACAGTGCCAACTACGGCATTGCGCGAAGAGTGGGAATCGTCCTGTCCAAGGACGAGCTCCGCGACACTGTCGTGATGACCCAGGCTGGTCCGGTAAGTACTCCTATATATGAACCTCAGGTTACTCAGGTGCCTCTTTTCAATACTGCAGGTACTGCCGTGGTCAATGCGGTCGGAAACCTTCTGTATTGTGCTGATGCCGTGTATGCATATGCAGTGTACAGCAAGGAAGACGGCACAGAGGAGACAGTGCTTATCGACGGCCAGGATGCAGATCCGTCGCACTGGATCACATCTTTCGAGGCGGAACACGACAAGTTCCGTTTCGGTGTGGCAGCCAACGCTTCAGGTGCTCAGAGGACTGCCAAGCTCAGGATCACCATTGCCAATCCTACCGGTATGACATTCAACAAGTATGTGACCGTTACCCAGAGCGAAGGCAAGGCTGCATTCAAGCTCCCTGCTCTCGGATATGGTTCTTATGGCCCTGATGCTCAGACTCTTGTTGTCGAGACTTTGGAAAATACGATCTGGCCTTATCAGGACAATATGACCATTACGATTCAGGACCCGAGCTGGATCACCGATGCCCATATGGTTCCGGGAGGTCTCAGCCTTACACTCACCGAGAATAAGACAGGCAGCCCACGTCAGCAGAATTTGACCTTGACATACGTCTCTGACGCAGGCGAGATCATCAACGCCAAGTTTACAGTAATCCAGTCAACTAAATAACAGGAATGAATATGAAGAGAAATATATTTAGAGCGTTTTCCGCTTCGGTGGTCTTCCTTACCGCATTGTCCTGCAGCCTTGACGAGACAGCGGACATAAAGCTGGTTGAGCTGGGAACTCCGCTTGAAGACAATGTCTGCATCGTCGAGGCCGAGGGTGGAGAATACGAACTTGAGATCTATTCCAACGGAAGCTATCATATAGAGATGCTTGATCAGAGCAGCTGGCTCACTCTCAGCGCTATGAAGGGAAACGGTGACGGCACTCTGACGCTGACATCCACCGGCAATGATGAGTTCAAGAGAATGACTTCATTCGCACTGTGCAGTGACGTGGACGAGCGTCGTGACACAGTATACGTGAAGCAGAAGGGTAAGATCGAGGCAAATCTTTCGATGGGCAATACCTCTATGGTGGTGCCGGGAGCCGGCGGTGAGTCAAAGGCTTCGCTTTCCACTAACATCCCGTTCGAGTACTTCAAGGTGAACGTCGACTATAACGATCCGGAGAATGTCGGATGGCTCGACCCTGAAAAGGTTTCTATGGCCGGCGACGGCCAGGACAGGACGCTCAGCATCTGGACAGATCCAAACCCGGATGATGTTTCGGTCCGTACAGCATCCCTCAACCTCTCTTTCGTGGACGGATGGGGTGACAAAGTTGCGCTTGAGCTGATCGTGATGCAGAAGAACTCCAACGAGGGCCTTGGTGTGCTCAAGTCTTTCGCCGAGATCAGAAGCACTTATCCGAACGGCGGAGAAGTGACCGAAGACTATATTCTTGAGGGTATTGTAGTCAGCAACACCGAGGGTGGAAATGCCGGCGAGAACGAGCAGATCAGTGCTTCCGCAATCGACTATACTGTCTCACAGAGGACTGTATATGTGCAGTCTCTTGACGGAAAATACGGTTTCTCCCTTCTCACCGAGACAGAAGAGGACAATATCTTCAAGCAGTTCAACAAGGTGCGGGTGCTCCTCAAGGGTACGGAGATCTATCTCTTCGACAATCCGGCCAAGTACTACCAGATCAAGGGCGTGAAGAAGAGTATGGTCGCTTCCAATGTGAAGGCGGCCGAGTCGGAGATTGTCGTGAAGCAGAAGCATTTCAATGAGCTCACTGATGATGACATCTTCACCTATGTCACTCTTAAGGATGTCGAGTTCCCTGTTAGAAAGGGATCCATCTGTCCTATCAACGAAGGATATTCTATTGCCGGAAAGTCTGACCGTATCGCCAAGTTCCCGCTTTTGGTACGCGACATCAACGGCGACAGCTTCTATATGTATACAAATACTGTCTGCACATATCGTAACGACGGTACCCGCGTTCCTCAGGGATCGGGAAATATTTCTGGCGTGATCGTGCATGAGCGTTTCTCGCGCTTTGAGTGGAAGAACGGTATGGACCTCCTAGATATGGAGACAGACCCTGAGCTCGGAAACATAGGAAGATATCAGATCCGTCACCAGACCAAGAGCGACATCTATGACCAGATGCAGATGGACTTCAAGGACAGCTTCTCGGAGCTTCTCGTGGAATACCGCTACTGGAATCCTGACATTGAGAACGGTGTCCAGAGGCCTACATACGGAGATAACGGATGGTTTACCCACACTTACCAGAAGAAGTATACAGGCACGGAAGCCAAGGAATATACCGAGGAAGTGTATAAGCAGCATATGTCTGCGGAAGTATGTTTCTCATACCTTGGCCCTATCGGTCTTGCAGGCACTATGTTCGGAGCCAACACCGGCAATGTGAACGGACTTGGCATCGTCCTGGACTCGGACAAGGACCGTTATAATCCCGAGATGTCAGAGTGGGTGGGCGAGTTCAACGGCACCCGTCAGTGGCTTGCCCCGGAGACATCTATGGCTGATGCTGAGATCCCTATGCGCGTGGCCAACGCCGGCAGCGGAGCGGGAAAGGGCTGGTGCTCTTCTGACTGCTACTGCGCGTTCAGAAGCCTCAAATGGTGGGATTTCGACCAGAACAGGGGATATGCCTGGATGCTGAACTTCTCGACAAAGGGCGTCAGCAGCAAGCTCTCGATGCAGATATCAGTGCTCAACTCATCGCAGAGATTCCACTCTCCGCGCTACTGGAAGGCAGAATGGTCTGAGGTTGACTCTATGGATCCTTCAAAGGACGCCCAGTGGCATCCGATAGGCGAGTATACAGTTCCTGACATTTCACAGTGGACAGGTACGCTCTTCTCGTCAGTCGTAGGATACAAGGCCATCAATATGGACCTTCCTGCGGAACTCCTCGGAAAGGACAATGTATACATCCGCCTGATGCCGGTCAGCGACCTCTGCAGCAGCGGTGGAGACTACACCGACACCTTCATCACCGATGATGAGGACGGCGACAAGCACGCGAGCTCGATCGACTATATAGCCATCCGCTATAACAAGTAACCGCCTGTCATTTCGAGCGGCCGAAGGGTGTCGAGAAATCTAAACATCAACATTAACCAACTAATAATAACTATTATGAACAAAAAGTTTTTCATTATGGCCATTGCGGCAGTTCTGGCCATCTTCATCAGCTGTAACAAGGAGGAGAAGACTCCTGAACAGCCGACTCCGCAGATCACAGCGATCTCTCCTGCAAGCGGTCTTGCAGGCATCGCTGCAACAATCACAGGAAAGAACTTCTCAGTTGAGAAGGACGGCAACGTCGTACTTTTCGGCGAGGCTGTGGCTACTGTGACATCAGCTTCTGCAACATCTCTCGTTGTGATCGTTCCTGAGAACGAGCCTGGCAAGGTATCGGTTACCGTTGCAGTAGGCGAGAAGGTTTCAACAGGCTTCGACTTCACTTATGAGGTGCCTGTATATCCTGCAGAACTCCACTCACTCAATCCTGCAAAGGCTCAGATGGGTGCGGAGATTACACTCGTAGGAAAGCACTTCGGTGACGACGCAAGTGTTTATACAGTTCTTTTCGATGAGGATGTTGCCGAGATCAAGAGCATTACCGACGAGGCTATCGTAGTTGTCGTTCCTGAGACTCTTGACGAGCAGGCAAATGTCATCCTCAAGAAAGGTGACGAGATGATCCCTACAGTCCAGCAGTTCACATACGAGTTCCCTAAGACTCTCGCTATGGGTGCAATCACAGGCATCATCTATGAGGCAGGCACTGACTTCACAGTTCCTGTAGAGAATCTTGCAGAGGCTGACGAAGTAAAGGCTGTATTAGTAGGCAAGGACGGCGAAGTCGAGGTTGAGTGCCTCGCAGAGGATGGCGTTCTTACAGTATTCGTCCCTGCAAAGCTCAAGGGCGACTACAAGCTCAAGGTTTATGTAAAGGGCTGCCTCCCTGTAGAGTCTGCAGCAGAGTTCGCAGTATACTATGTTCCTCAGTATCAGCTTGATCTTACCGATCCTGCCGGATATATCGGAGGATATGGCTCAGGTTCGCACAAGGACGGTGTAGGTTCTGAGGCAAGATTCAACTCAACCAGCGGCGTGGCTTTGGCTTCTGACGGTTCGTTGTGGGTGACTACCATCGGTGGAACAATTTCAAACAACACCGGACACGCTATCCGCAAGGTCAATCCGACCACAAAAGAGGTTACAACAGTGATCGAACCAGATGTGTTGACACTTGGCAAAACACAGAATATCTATCCATACCACGGAGCTTTCGCTTCAAACGGTGACTTCTATGCAGCTTGCAAGAACGGAAAGTTTATGATCGGTAAGGTATCTGCTGCCGACAATACCTGGTCAGTATTCGAGTGTACAAACACTCCTGCAAAGTACAATGACGAAAAGGGTATCAACTTTATGAATCTCATCCTTGACGCTCAGGACAATATCTATGTGTGCGACCGCGACCAGAGCCGTATCCTCAAGGTGAACGCCGGCTCTACTGACGTTGCTGCCACAATCCAGGTCAAGGCTACAATCAACGGTGAGGAGAACAACATCCAGATCAACCATTTTGTCTGGGGAAAGAACAAGGAGCAGTTCATTGTTTCAGGCTCTGACGACCTCGTGCTTGTTCTCGCGGATATGAGCGGAAACGGAACAGTAATCGCCGGAAATGGTCTGAAGCCTCATTATTATGATGGAACTAATACCAACAACTCAGGAACTACACTGAATTTTACTGACGGCGAGCCGGGTAACCCTCTTTCTGCAACAATCGGTCAGATCGGAGGCATATTCTACGACGAGGCAGACGGTTACATCTACTTCAATGATATCAACTCCAAGGCATTCAGAGTGCTCGTACCAGGTGTAGGCGGAGACTATACCAAGGGTGCTGTGAAGACTCTCCTCGGAAATCCGTCTCTGTCAGCATCTAAGGAAGGTGGTCTCAGCAATCTTGGCGGACTGGTAAGAATGTCTGACGGCTCTTTCTATATCGCAGCAAACAAGGCAATAAGCAAGGCTTCTCCAGTAGTGGAGTAATTAAACAGACTATATTCATATGAATGTCAGGCTATTATCAATAACAGTCGGCGTGGCGTTTCTGGCAAGCGCCGGCTGTTCTTCTCATCAGCCGGCTGATGATGTCGCTTATCCTGTCACTCAGGAGCATAGGGACAGAGCCTCCGCACTGGTTGCCAGGATGACCCTTGAAGAGAAATGCGACTATATAGGCGGTTCCAAGGATGGCTTCTATATCCGTCCGGTCGAACGTCTCGGCATTCCTCTCATCCGTATGGCGGATGGTCCTCAGGGAGTTCGCAACAACACAAGGAGTACTCTCTTTGCCTGCGGAGTGGCGGCTGCCGCATCCTGGAACGAGGACGTGGCATATGAGATGGGTGTAGCCCTCGGCCAGGATTCCCGCGCAAGGGGTGTGCATATCCTTCTGGGCCCGGGCGTGAACATCTGCCGCAGCCCGCTTTGCGGCAGAAACTTCGAGTATATGGGTGAAGATCCGTGCCTGGCCGCTGCTACAGCCGTCGGATACATCAAGGGAGTACAATCCCAGGGTGTGATGGCCACGGTCAAGCATTTTGCCCTGAATAATCAGGAGTTCAACCGCCATCATGTGAGCTCGGACGCTGATGAACGCACCATCAATGAAATCTATTTTCCTGCCTTCAAGGCTGCGGTGGACGCCGGTGTGGCTTCCGTGATGAGCAGCTATAATCTCGTGAACAACGTTCATGCGGCAGAGAACAGATGGCTTCTCACCGAGACCCTCAAGGACAAATGGGGCTTCGAGGGCTTTGTGATGTCCGACTGGACCTCCACCTACTCTACGCTCGGCTGTGTCCGCAGCGGACTCGACCTCGAGATGCCTGAGGGATTCTGCATGAACTATGATGCAATAAAACCTCTCATCGAGACAGGAGTCGTGCGTGAAAAGGATATCGACGGGAAAGTTGAGACAATCCTTGCCTCCCTCATCGCCTATGGTTTCCTCGACCGTCCTCAGCTGGACACAACCATAAAGGAGGATAATCCGTATTCCCGTGAGGTGGCCTACAAGCTCTCATGCGAGTCGGCTGTACTTCTCAAGAACGAAGGGGCCCTTCCGCTTCGGAAGGGTGGCAGAGTGGCTCTGATGGGCCCTCGTGCCGACATCATTCCTTGCGGAGGCGGCAGCGGATCGGTGGACCCTCTCTATTCGATTTCCCTTTACGAGGGCATGAATCAGCTGGGAGAGGATTTCCCTGTGACTCTCGTGGGTGAAGACTACAGGAAGGCTGCCCGTACACTGAAAGAGGCTGATGCCGTGGTCGTTTCTGTGGGTTTCGACAGACAGACTGAGAAGGAAGACCATGACAGGACCTTCGCTCTTCCTCAGGGACAGGACGAACTCATCGAGTTCGCTGCAGAGCACAACGACAATGTGATCGTGGTGATATATTCCGGTGGAGCCGTGGATATGAGCCGTTGGCACGACAAGGTGTCGGCAGTTCTCATGGGCTGGTATCCGGGACAGGAGGGCGGACTTGCCATTGCGCGTATGCTTGCTGGCGAAATATCTCCTTCCGGACGTCTCCCGATCAGCATCGAGGCAAGGCCGGAGGATAATCCGACGTATGACAACTACTATGTGGAGAAGCCGATGACCAAACGCGGACATTCCACTCTCAATGTCACATACGGAGAAGGCATATTCGTGGGATACAGAGGATATGAAAAGAAAGGAGTCAGCCCTCTCTATCCTTTCGGACATGGTCTCACATATACCTCGTTCGAATATTCGGACCTCATGGTCAGCCGGAATGGAGACGGAGTGGATGTGACTCTCACTGTGACGAATACAGGAAACTTTGATGCTGCCGAAGTGGTTCAGATCTATGTGGGCGAGGATAACCCATGCGTTGCCCGTCCTGCCAAGGAACTCAAAGGCTACGACAAGGTCTTCATCCCGAAAGGGGAGTCTGCCGTCGTCACTGTCCGTCTGCCTCGAAGTGCCTTTGCCTTTTACGATGTGGACATTCATGACTGGCGTATCAATCCTGGCTCCTTCACCATCATGGTCGGAGCCTCGTCTCAGGATATAAAACTCAAAGAACACATAATCTTATAATCAAAATCATCAGTATCATGAAAAGTAAAATGACAGAGGAATACGTTTCTCCTTTGACAGGGAACTTCTATGTCACAGCGAATGGTAAGCATAAGATAGGAAAGGTTTATGTCTCAGAATAATTCAGGACAGATGCTCAGAAAACTGATCATATCAGTCTGTGCCGTGCTGTCAGTCATGACGGCATCGGCACAGAATGTCAGATATGTTGATGCCTCAACGCTGACCGTGATCGGCAAACCGCTGCCGACCACCAAGGCATTCACAAGAATCGATACCTCTGTCTATAAGTTCAACGACGGGACTATAGACAAGTATGCCTCTTACTCTACCGGTCTGGCAGTGCTGTTCTCCACAGACAGCCGCACCATACGCGCAAGATGGACAACCGGTGAGGATAATTCAGGTTCCAACATGGCTGCCATAGGGCAGAAAGGTCTGGACCTGTATATAATGAAGGACGGCAAGTGGGTGTTTGCCGGAGTTGGAACTCCAGACATGGACACGCCTCCATATGACAGCCATGAAAGTACGATAGTCGCCGATATGGCGGAAGGACAGAAGCAGTGTCTTCTGTATCTTCCATTGTTCGACAAGGTGGATGAACTTCAGATAGGCATAGAAGAAGGGGCTGCGGTCAGTCCTCTTGCCAATCCTTTCAGACATAAGATAGTGGTCAAGGGATCCAGCATCACGCATGGCGCAGCCGCAAGCCGTCCCGGCATGTCCTACCCGGCACTTATTGGCAGAGAGAACGACTGGTACTGCATAAATCTTGGATTCAGCGGCAAGTCCAGGCTGGAAAAGGAATATGCTGAACTCCTTGCAGATATTCCGGATGTGGATGCCTTTGTGTTTGACACATTTTCCAATCCTTCGTCAGACGTGATATATGAGCGTTTTGATTCATTTGTCGATATCATCAGAGCTGCCCATCCGGGAGTCCCGATGATCTTCCTTCAGACGGAAAGACGCGAGACCAGAAACTTCAGCCTATCCCGCGAAGATTGGGAATCCGCAAAGCAGACAGCTGCCGAAGAGGTCGTAAGACGCAGGATGAAGACTGATAAACACATATACTTCATATCTTCGGAAGGCTTTCTCGGTGACGAACACATAGCTACGGCTGACGGAACGCATCCTACTGACCTTGGTTTCCGGTATATGGTGGAGACCATATCACCGAAAATCAGGAAGATTCTGAAGAAATACGGAGTAAGATAGGCAACTTGTCAATTCTTATTGTCAGAGGCAGCATCCCACAAAGGGTGCTGCTTCAGTCTTTTGTTGAGGGTGAGTTCTCTGGCCGGGATCGGGAGGACCGTGTATCTTGAATCCACGCTGACTGTCTTTTCGTATCTGCCTGTTCTGACCAGATCGAACCATCTGAATCCCTCACCGAACAGTTCCAGCCTTCTTTCATCAAGGACAGCATCGAGGAACTCCTCTTCTGAGGCTGGAGCGGCAGGGGAGAGTCCCCTGTGGACTCTGAGTTCGTTGAGTCTGCCAAGTCCTTCCGGATATCCCTGTCCTTCTGCACTGATAAGATACATCTCGGCAAGCCTGACTATATAGAGCGGATCGTGTCCGGCATCTCCACTGCAGTATTTGTTCAGCACGGGATTGCTGCCCTGATAGTCCACTGAGACGCTCTTTCTTGAATCGTCAGGCCCATACATGTCCATCGCCTCCTGAGTCGGGCAGAAATTATATGCACCTCCCACCGGCGACTGCTTGGTGTAATAGTAGGAACTCATATTCACGCTGCTTTCCTGAACGAGATTCGCAAAGGAGAAGATCTCTTCCCGGTTGTACCCTCCTCGGAAGATGCTGTTGAAGTCAGATAGTGTGAAGTTTCCGTCAGCTATGACTTCTTCTGCAACCTGTGCGGCTTCCTTCATCATTCCCATAGCCAGATATGTCCTGGCTAGCAGAGCCTTGGCCGCCTGATGCGAGACATGGTTCTTGTCCTGAAAGTCACTCCCGAGCCTGATGGCTTCCTTGAATTCCTCTGCCACGAAGATCCATGCTTCTTCTTCCGGTGTCTGAGGCACATCGGTGTCGATGGTAGAAGTCACGATGGGAATATTTCTCCACCGTGCCGTAATGTTATAATAGTACAATCCCCTGAAGAAATGTCCTGCTGCCAGCATCTCGTCTTTTTTCTGGGATTGCGGCAGCTGTCCGATCTTCTCAATGAAGACGTTGATCTGGTATAGTCCGGCATAGAATCCGTTCCAAGGACTCGCCACAATGCTCTGGTTCGGAGTTATGCCCATGGTGACCAGCAGTTCCGGTGTGTTCATGCCGGATGCTCCGGTGCGGATGATATCTCCGCCGATCAGGTCGAACAGAGCCCAGCCATTGAATGTCGGTTTGTACTGGGCGATGTTGTATGCACCCGTAAGAAGCAGCTGAGCATCCTCCTCGCAGATCAGCTCACTTGAAATGCCGTTGTGCGGATACTGGTCGAGATGTCTGTCGCAACAGCAGAGCAGCGGCAGACATATGAGTATAGGTGTGAGCATTATTTTCTTCATGTCATCAGAACTTTACGGTTACTCCAAATGTGAATGATCTCGGCTGAGGTATCCACATGCAGTCGAGTCCCATTTTGGTGGCGTCGAGACTGGTGTTCACTTCTGGGTCGATGTAGCGGTATGGAGATATCAGGAAAAGGTTGTCCGCAGCTACATATACCCTGATGGAAGTCATCCCCGCCATTCTGCTCTTGTCAGGAGGGATGGTGTAGCCAAGCGACAGGTTGCGGCATCTCAGATATGAGGCGTCATGCAGGAAGCGTGTGCTCTTGAATTTCGTCGAGTTCCAGGACATTCCATATATCGCCCTCGGCACGCTGCTGCTGGTCCCCGGCCCTGTCCATCTTGCCAAAGCCTCCGACCTTTGCGCTGGCCATTCGCCGTTTCCCAGACGCAGACCGCCAGTCCATGTCTGGTATATCTTGTTGCCGTATGAAAACGTCAGAAAGAGGCTGAGGTCGAACCCCTTCCATGATATGCTGTTGTTAAGTCCTCCAGAGAAGACCGGGTTGGCTGATCCCACAAACTGGCTGTCGTTCACTGTATCTATCTCTCCGTCTCCGTTCACATCCTCATATATCACATCTCCTGCGCGGATACCTTGCTTGTAGAGAGTCTCCGGCACCTGACTGTCGTCCTGATAAATTCCCAGCATCCTGATCATATAGAAACTTCCCACTTCTTCATCCACCTTGAGGGCATGGTAGTCGTCAGTGGTCACGATGTCATTATCATCAAGCAATGAAGTCAGACGATTCTTTATGAATGAGATGTTGAAATCTCCCTTCCAAAGGACGCCGTGCCCGGACAGTTCTGAGCCGATGGTGAGTTCTAGTCCTCGGTTCCGCATGGATCCGATGTTGCTGATCTTGTATGTGAAGCCGCTCACGGCTGATGTCGGCTTGTTGTAGAGAAGGTCCTTGGTATCTTTCTGGAACAGGTCGGCAGATACTGTCAGAGCTCCTGACCAGAATGACAGATCTGCCCCGATGTCAAATTGGGAGGCCTTCTCCCATCTGAGATCTCTGTTTCCCTGGGTCATTAGTGCTATCCCGTTTTCATTCAGATAGTTGTATCCTCCGTTTGCCAATGTCTGATAAGCATATGCCCCGATACCTCCCTGGTTTCCTGTCACTCCAAAGCTGGTTCTGAGCTTGAATTCAGTTCTATGTGCAGTCCAGAACGGTTCCTTGGATACGACCCATCCGGCGGATGCTGACGGAAAGAACCCATATCTGTTCTCCCTGGCGAATTTTGACGATCCGTCGGCTCGTGCAGTCAGTGTGAGGAGGTAACGGCTCTGATATTTCAGAGTTGTCCTGAACATAAATGACTGCAGAGCCCATGAGGACATTCCGGAAGTGACATCGGTATATTCGGCAGCCACTGAATTCACGTCGAAGTCCGAGGATGGAAAACCTTGTCCTGTTTGGGATGCGGTGGATGAAGCATCCTTCTGGAACGAGTGCCCCAGCATAATGTCAATAGCGAAACCTCTTGTCGAACTGAAACCATATGAAAGTATGTTGTCAATCACAACGGAGGTATATGCCTTGCGGGCATCTGTGAGCAGACCGACGGAGTTGCCGTACATATGCTTGGCAGTGTAATATATATGGTCTTCCGCATACATGAAGTCCCCTCCTATGCTGGTCTTGAATTTCAGCCCCTTGATAGGAGTTACCGAGAGATATGCGCTTCCGAACATTCGGAAGTTCCTGTTATATACATCCTGCTCATTGATGGCCTGGATTAGATTGTAGTGAAGAAGGTCCACATCCTTGATCGTGTATGACCCATCCGGATGATATGGAGTGTCCCATGGACGGTGTTCTAATGCATGGGTCAGGATCGATGTACCCATATTGCCGTCAGGTACCCTGTCTGAGTACGTGTGGCTGGCAGTGAGGTTCATCCCGACCGAAAGCCAGTCCCTTATGTCGGAGGTCACATTTGCCTTCACTCCGTATTTGTCTAAACGGCTGCCGATGACCGTGCCCTGGTTCTGACGTGCGTTGGCTGATATGTAGTATCTGTTTCGCTGCGAGCCTCCCGAGACTGAGAGATTGCCATTCCATGTGAACGCTGTACGGAATACTACGTCTGTCCAGTTGAACTGTGCTCTGTCAGGAAAAGGATTAGAAAGATGAGACACAGAGGAACCTGTCTGACGGTTGTAGTTGTCTATTGCCTCGTTCTGAACCTGCAGATAAAGGTCTGCATCCGCCACAGCCAGTTTCTTGAGGTTCGGGATATATGATATACTTGTGGATGCATCCGCCGTTACTTTCGGTGCACCCTTGTAACCCTTTTTTGTGGTGATGAGTATGACTCCATTTGTACCCCTTGAACCATAGATGGCTGCCGAGGCCGCGTCTTTGAGTATCTGGATTGATTCTATGTCGGCTGGATTGATGTCTGCAAGAGGATTCAAGGTTTCTCCGCCCCATTTTCCGGCATCTGCCGATGTGTTGCTCAGCGGAATGCCATCGACCACATAAAGAGGCTCATTGCCAGCAGTGAGAGAACCGATACCTCTGATACTCACTCTGTTCCTGCTGCCAGGGGTTCCGGACGAAGCCGTGACATTCACGCCGGCCACTCTTCCTTGCAGGAGGGCATCGGGACATCCGACCTGCCTTTCTCCCTTTTCCAACGGCCGATATGTGCTGATAGCTGAGGTGATATCCTTCTTCTGCATGGTACCGTAACCGACCACAACAGCCTCTTCCAGCATGTTGACGTAAATGCCTTTCTCGTCCTTGGCCGATAGACTTTCGCTCTGAGCTTTCTCTGACAGCACTACGAGGATAAGTTTGCCTTGGAATATAGCTTCCATACCTGTTCCGTGCAGCAGAATCTCCATAGCACGGCTTACGGTTTCCGACTTGGGAGGGGTAACTTTCTTATTTACATCCAGCAGGTCTTCATTATATGCGACAAACAGACCGCTCTGTGCCTCTATCACCTCGAACGCTTTCCTGATTCTGAGTTTCCCCTGAGGGAATTCTATGGTCTGGTCTTGAGCTGAAAGAGTCAAAGTGCAGATTAGTCCGGCGATGACGAGCACCGTGTTGATTGCGGATCTCATGAAGGGCTCTTATCTGATGAAAATATCCTTTTCTTCGATACTGTATTCCATTTCAGGCACGAGTTGGCGGATGGCTGCCATTATTTCGTGCAATGTTTCTCCGTTTGCGAATTTGGCTGTCAGGACTGTTTCCTGATGCTTGTCTGTGAGGAAGTGTATGTTCACACCGAACCTTCTTTCTACCATCCTTGCAGCCTGTTCCAACGTCTGAGACTTTATATAGATATGTCCGCCTGTCCAGAGCGTAGCCTCGGCAGCGTCAATCACCTTGACTGTGACTGCTCCGCTTTCCTTATCATATGTATATGTCTGGTCAGGGCTGAGTGTTGCCGCTTGGACCCTCTCCTCAGATCTTTTCACAGCAACAGAACCTTTGCAAAGCGTCACTGTTGCACGGCCGTCTTCAGGATAGTCGCAGACGTCGAAAATCGTTCCGTGGACTGTTATCTGAAGTTCCTCTGTCCGGACAATGAACTTATGCTTTCTGTCTGCTGTCACATTGAACAACGCCTCACCAGTGAGTGTGACAACCCTGTTCTTTGAGAATTCATCCGGCCATGTCAGAGTCGATCCGGAGTTAAGCGTGACCATGCTGCCGTCCGGCAGGGTGATCTCCTGAATCTCTCCGTGATCTGTAGTGAGAGAAGAAGTGGCCATAAGGTCAGTCTCCTCATGGTCCATCATATGATAGATGGCCAAAGGCGATGCTATCAGAATCAAGGCGGCTGCCGCATACATCATGATGCGCATGACCTTTGCCCTCTTCACTGTCTTCTGCCTGACTTGATATGCCGCCTCTATCTCCCGGGCACTATGCATGACGACCTTGAAGGCAGAATCCGTCTCCTCACGTGTCACCGATGACCCGTCTATGTTTTCCCAACCTTTGAACTTGTATGCAGACATAGGTTTATTGCTGTATATAGTTGACGAAAAATCCGATCATAGCCCCCAAGCCTTAAATAAACAGGACCATCACTGATATTATCTTTCTTAATTCCTTTAATGCCAGGTGTATATGATTTTCCACCGTCTTTCTGGTTATACCCATCTTTTGAGCAATCTCCTCATACGGCTTTCCTTCCAGACGTGACATTATGAATATCTTTTTCCTCTTTTCCGGCAGTCCCTTTATTATATTGGTCACCTGGATTTCAGTTTCTTTGGCAAAGAACTCACTTTCAGACTCATACTCTCCTTCATCGCCCTCTGTGAAAGGAATCTTTACTTTGTACACCCGCCCATAGTCAATGGCTGCATTCCTGCACATGGTGTACAAGTATGCACCGAAGGATTTGATTTCTCGAAGAAGCACTCTTTGAAGCCAGATCTTGATGAATATGTTCTGTGCAAGGTCTCTGGCATCCTCCTCGTTATGAATGAACTGTCTGAGAAAGCACTTGACTTTCGGATAATAATGCTCGAAGACCTCCCTGAAGGCTTTTTCGTTACCATCAGCAAGGCCTTGAAGCAGAATCTTTTCTCTCTTGGACGTCATGACCAGATTTCTCTATTTCTGTTTCGGCTTTTCTGAAATCCTTGTGCTGCTGCCGGCGAAAAGCGCTTCTGTAATCTTCATAAAATTGCGGCTACGGAATCAGTCGGCAAAGATATTAAATTTATTTGATTTTTTCTTACGAAAATCCCTATGTGAAAAAGGAATTTATCGATCTCTTCACACTTCAGTCAAGACTGAAACAGGGGGTGGAATCGCTTTTTCCTAAACGGGTGTGGATCTAGGCCGAAGTGAGTGCAATCAAGGCACGTAGCGGAGGCCATAATCTGGGGCTCAAAGTTTCATCAATGGCTCTATACTCTCCGTATCGAAGAAACCAAGCAGATTATCCTCCGCAATTCTGGCGTAATATGTGCCGTGCTGAAATTGCAGAAAAATCTGAAAACTTTTTGCAAGATAATTGTCAGATGTGGGGAAAATGTGGGGAAAATCTTATATAAAAATGGCCTACAGGTGTCTGTAGGCCATTTGCGTGTACCCGGAGCCGGGATCGAACCGGCACGGATTGCTCCACTGGTGTTTGAGACCAGCGCGTCTACCGATTCCGCCATCCGGGCTGGTTGCTGCTTTATTTGTTCCGTTTCGGGACTTTGGGTCCGTCGTAGCGGTTTTGATTGGTAGGCAGCACAGAAGGGTAGACCTTCTGGTTAAGGTTTGCAAAGATATTGCAAATTGTCTGAATTATCAACTTTTTTGCAATTAAGTGAATCGGGCATTCTGAATGTTTGTATCTGACCGGAAATACAA
>ERZ808048.22-NODE-22-length-36674-cov-14.298385_pt1 | contig 36674 bp, 51 predicted proteins | sample MGYA00380197_ERZ808048 | MGnify/ENA primary metagenome ERZ808048 (study PRJEB31490, sample SAMN06133377) | cow dung metagenome | isolation source: M1 | host: cow | place: China: Chengdu | collected 2015-05 ... | reverse complement strand
GTCCCCGGTGTTCGTGGCTGCCGAGTAGTCCCCGGTGTTCGTGGCTGCCGAGTAGTCCCCGGTGTTCGTGGCTGCCGAGCAGTACCCGGTGTTCGTGGCTGCCGATCTGTCCCCGGTGTTCGTGGCTGCCGATCTGCCCCCGGTGTTCGTGGCTGCCGAGCAGTACCCGGTGTTCGTGGCTGCCGAGTAGTCCCCGGTGTTCGTGGCTGCCGAGCAGTACCCGGTGTTCGTGGCTGCCGAGTAGTCCCCGGTGTTCGTGGCTGCCGATCTGTCCCCGGTGTTCGTGGCTGCCGAGTAGTCCCCGGTGTTCGTGGCTGCCACAGAAAAGTTCACTTTACTGAGGATAAAATCGACCCCAGCCTTGCACAGCCCGCCGAGTTCAAGTTTTGCGCCGACCCGGATGACTTTGCCGCAGCGTTTGGTGTCGTCGAGCTCGCGCTGGGCAGTCACTTCGTCCAGTTCGACCTCGTGGTATACGCTACCCGCGCCGGGAGCGTAGTAGTTGAACACGTCAAGCGGGTTCTCACAGGCGTGGAAACCGGTATGGCACAGATCCGCGTTCTCCTCTCTGTACTCTTTGCCGACCTCGTACTGGAACCCTCTGCACTTCAGGTCTTTGTCGAACCCTTTATAAAATTTAGGCACAGTCTGCGCCCCCTTTCTTCTCAAACTCTCTCTTCAGCAGGGTAGCGGCCCTGACCATAAAGGCGGAATTAGTGGGCCGACCCTTGAGGAAGCTCACGCCGTTTCCGAAGTATTTCCGCAGTTCATCGTCGTCTCCAGTGGACCAGGCAGTTTCGATGGCGTGCCGGATCCCACGTTCGACGCGGTTCTTTGTCGTGGCACCGAACTCCTCGGAGATCCTGGGGTATAGTTGTTTTGTCACGTTGTACGCAAGGCTGGGCTCTTTGATGATTAGCGTCAGGCCAATGGCCAGGAACCGGAAGCCCAGAAGGTGAGAGGGGATGCCCACTTGCGTCAGCAGATCCTCTGCCATCGCATCGAGCTCCCGCGCGTTGGACACGAGTACCGCGTTTTCCTCTTCGGCCTTTCGCATAGCGGCGTCAAACACGTCAGCGGGCACGCAACTTTTCAGTGCTTCTATAGTGAGTTCCAGATTGTTCAATGTTTGCCTCCTTTGTTTCCGAGCAGCATCCAACAGCAGATGACAATGGCGGTACATACAATAGCGGTAATACAGACGGCGTCGCTCATTTCTTTATCCTTTCTTATTTAACAGACGGGTCAGGCTTCCAGCTTGTCCAGCTCGATCAGCTTGCCCATAACTTCGTCGTACTTGTCAGCGGGGATTGCGCTGACCTTCACGGCGTACTCTTTTACGATGGCTTTTGCCTGTTCTCTCTTTTTACTCGTCGGCGCGGCCAGTCTCTGAACCAGTGCCAGGATGTCCGCCTGGGTGTACTTCGGTTCCTCGATAGGCTCTTCGGCCAGTTCAGGCTCTTCAGTCGGTTCGGGCTCGTTGACCTGCTCCTGTGCGGCTGCTTTCTCGGCCAGTTCGGCCAGACCCTTCGTCATACCGACAGCGGTCTCGACGCAGCTGTGACAGTTCGGCTGCTGCAGACCAGTTAAGGCCTCCAGGATCTTGTCGAGTCTGGCGCGGTCATCCGCAGACAGGTTGACGATTAGGTGCATTGTTTGTTCGATATGCGTTGTGCTCACGTTGTTTCTCCCTATTTAAGTATTCGCGCATTACGCTCTCCAGGGTTTGGCGCGCGTGTGCCTCTGCCCTTGTCGTGTCCGTCGTAGGCCGACGGACGATGATAACGGCGTCCCCGTATCGAATTGTTTTCTCCCGGTAGCCAGGTCGGTCGGTTGACTCGATCCAGTCGGTCACGCTTCCACTCCTCTCAATGGTTGAGTTTTCTCAACTTTACGCTTAAAAAAAATACAGATAGGCTTCCGCAAGAGGGACGCCCAACAGACCGCACGCTTTTTCAATCTCGATGCGGGTCCATTCGGTTTTCCCGGTCAGCTTACCACTGAGGGATGACGGGTCCATTTCCAGGGACTTTGCGAAGGCGGCCTGTGTTCCGTACATTTCTCTGATACGTCCGCGCAGTTTCGCATAGCTCATTGTTTTTCCTCCTTTTTTAATATGTGCAGAGTGGCCCGGATGCTCCGCTCCGCCCGCGCCCCAGGTGGTTCACCGTCCGGCGTTCTCCTGTCCTGGCGACGTTCCCGGACTTAGGCAGTCCTCTTATCTCAGCCGCGCCGTTTACCCTCTCTGCTTGGTTGAGTTTTCTCAACCGCACGCACATAGTAGCACGTCAGATCGCCCGTGTCAATAGCCCCAGTTGATTTTTCTCAAAAATTTTTTACTTTTTTTCGTGTTATGGTTGACTTTTCTCAATTCCTAATTTAGAATGTGGGACAGGAGGTGAAAATAATGGAAAACAAACAACGCATTTCCGTGTCTGAGCGATTGCGTGAGGCTATGACCGAAGCCGGGAAGAAACAGATCGACCTGGTCCGGGAGACTGGACTGGATAAAGGTGCGATTAGTAGTTACTTATCCGGTAAGTATGAGCCAAAACAAAAGGCCATTACCGTCCTCGCCCGAGTATTAAATGTGACAGAAATGTGGCTCTGGGGGTACGATGTACCGAAAGCCAGAACCGCAGAACAAAAAAAGAACGACGACCTGGTCAAGGTCATCGCCCAATTACGGAGGGATCCAGAGTTCTTTGATGTTGTGACTCAGCTGTCAGAACTTCCGGCCGAAGAATATGCCAGCATTAAGTCGTTAATATCAGCCCTCAGAAATAAGTAATTTCAGCACGAGATCGAGCAGGTCCACATCCTCGGAGTTGTTTACTTGTTCAATAATTAAAGTTTTTAGATAGTCAAGGCCCGTCATAATATACTCCTTTCTGCTATGGAACAAATGTTCTGATAAATCAAGAATAGCAAAAACATTTCACACTTTCAATACAATGAAGAAAAGGCGAAATTGCAAGTAAATTATAACAAATGAAAAAAAGATCAAAGTCGAAAAAAAAGGAGTAGATTATAAAATGGTTTACAGCATCAGAGAATCAGCCGCAGCAGTTTGGTTGCTGTATTTAAGAAAGTCAAGACAGGACAACCCAGACGAGACGGTCGAGGAAGTCCTGTCAAAACATGAGACTCAGCTGCAGGAGTACGCAGAGCGTGAACTGGGTGGACGGATCCCCGAGGAAAACATATACCGGGAAGTCGTGTCCGGTGAGTCGATTGACGACCGCATCGAAATTAAAAAGCTGCTGGCCCGTATAGAGGACCCAGCAGTCCGGGGTGTTCTAGTGATCGAGCCGCAGCGTCTCAGTCGTGGAGACCTCGAAGATTGTGGGCGGCTTATCAATGCTTTCCGATTCACGAAAACGGATGTCTTGACGCCGTACATGAATTATGATCTGGACAACAAAATGGAGCGTAAGTTCTTCCAGGATGAACTGCTTCGTGGACGGGACTTTTTGGAGTACACAAAAGAGATCCTATTCCGTGGTCGTATCGCGGCGGTAAAACGTGGCTGTTATATCAATCGCATGGCGCCGTATGGGTACAAAAAAATTACGATAGGCAAGGACCACACTCTGGAGATTGTGGAAGATGAGGCCGCAGTTGTTCGGCTGATATTCAGTCTCTACATTACGGAAGGACTCACGCCGTACAGAATCGCCTGCAAGCTCAACGAAATGGGTATAAAATCAGCGCGCGGCGGGCTCTGGATAAAAGACACGATCCGCCACATACTCCGCAACGTCCATTATAACGGGAAAACAGTGTTTAACCAGATTAAAATAACGCCGGTGCTGGAGAACGGTGAAATCGTACATCGGAAACTAACTCAGCCAGTCGAGGACGTCATCATCGCCGAGGGCAAGCACCCCGCTATTATTGACGACGAGACCTGGCGGATGGCGCAAGAACTCGTCGCGCGTAACCCACGGGAAAAGCACACATACGAACTGAAAAACCCGCTCAGCGGTGTCCTGCGTTGCGCGAAGTGTGGCAAGGTGCTATTCTATCACTCATACCAGCACGCTGCTACGCGGTACGAGTGTCGAACGCGTCCACTCTGTTATAAATCCGTAAAAGCAAGCGACATGATGGACGCCGTTCTGCACGCGTTGGAGAACTCCGAACTGCCTGAACTGCAGGCCCGTGTGAAAAACAACGATGGCGACGCGCTAAAGATTCAACAAGCCCTACTCAAGAAACTGGAGAAACAGATGGCCGAGTTCAGGGACCAGGAAGATACACAGTATGAACTCCTGGAGACTGGCCGGTATACGCAAGACGTGTTCGATCGCCGGAACGTCGCTCTGCGCGCAAAAATGGAAGATTGCCAGTCACAGATCTACCAGGCGAAGGCAGCCATGCCAAAATCGGTAGACTACGCTGAGAGGGTCGTGGCGCTGCAGGATGCTATAAACATACTGCGTGACCCACTTGCCGCGGCGAAAGACAAGAACCGTATTTTGAAGGCCATCGTGGAACGGATAGACTATACCGGCCCAGAGCGCTACGGCGATGTCTACCACAGACAAGGAGCGCGGTACAAGCAAGGCACCTTCACGCTGGACATCACGTTAAGGGTATAAATTTTTTTATGCCCTATATACGCATCATAGGTAAGCAGCTTCATCCTCTTACCTATGATGTACATATTAAAAAACCTTTGATTTTATTGGGTTTTGGCGTATTATCGTATGTACGCCCGATCATTTGATTCCGAACAGTTTACCGAACTTGCTCCGTCTGCCGGATCTTGTCGTCGGTATGCCGGTCGCTTTTGTTATCTTCCGTTTTGCTTTAGTCACACCGGTCGCACGCTTCCAGCTAAACGACAGGCCAGGGATAGATACCTTCTTCTTGGCCACAGTGAACCCTCCTTCCGTTATAAGTTGGGTCCATTGTAAAACCGGAGTTTGCAGAAATCAATAGCACACGGAAAAATCTACTTTTTGCGTTGTTTAAGGATGTATATTTTGACGGCTTTGACAAATAAAAAATGGGGCACCCCGAAGGGTGCCCTTTACTCGTTTTATACGTTTAACATGACGCGCCAGGTTTTCGGGCCGACGCTGCCGTCCACGGCCAGGATATGGCCGTGCTTGTACTGGAAAGCCCGGATGGCGTTTGTCGTGCGTGTGCCACACAGACCGTCTATGTCGTCCCCGGTCATCCCGATGGCCTGCTGGACGAACTTGGTCAGGTTCTTGTTCTTGTAGGTGTCTCGCTGGCGCACGATAGCCTTCGCGGCCACAGCCTCGCACTCAGAGCCCCACACGCCGTCAGCGCCGTACTTCGGGAAGCTGTACCCGTCCGCGATGGCTGCGCGCTGCCAGGCTTCGACCGTGGCGGAGTAGTCCTTTTTCTGAACGTCAGACTTGCCCGACTCGACAGCCGCGCCAGACATCGCCGCCTTGACGTCCGCGCGGAACGTGTCCATCGTGCACGACAGCCCGAGCTGCTTCCACAGATGATCCGGGTCACCGTGGTTCGACGCGATGCCCTTTTTGTGCCCTTCAGCGTGGCTGCAGATGTCAGTCAGAGGGTTGAGCTTGTACAGATCGCAGAGATACGCGAACAGCTCGACCGCGGTCTTGTACGTGCCTCTGACCTGGTTCGCCGCAGCCTGCCAGTCGGAGCAGGTGAAGTTAGAGCCGTGGGTGTAGCGGATGCAGTCCGGCTCGGTCATCTCGACGCCGATGTGGGTGTTATTGGACGACTCGCCGCCGTGCCAGCCGCGCCAGTGCCAGGGCAGCATCTGATAGACGGTGCCGTCGGCCTGGAGAACTGCATGGACGCAGACCTGCGCGTTCGGGTCGTTCCAGTTCCGTACAAACACGGACGCGTTAGGCTGAGGGCAGCCCACGCTGTGGAGCATGAGCCCCTTCGGTGTGATCGTCCGGCCTGCACGATAGCAAGGGTTGAGAACAGCGGTAGCTTTTACGATGTTCATTTACTTTCACCCGCCTTCAGCTCCGGCAGACCGGCCACACTGGTCAACAGGGACAGCAGCCCCGCCAGCAGGGCGGCGCTGACCACGACAGACCAGTTCACATCCCCGAACATTGTAGTCGTGCCGATGATCGACACGGCGGACTGGGCGACGGTTTTGAGCGCGCGAACGCCCGCCGCCTTTGCCCATTTAATAAAAGTAGCTTTTACCATGTTGGTTCCCCCTAGATGGTTAATCCTCGTGCAGGGCGTGGACGCCTAGCGAGGTCAGGAATTCTTTTTGATTGTTCTTTACTTCGACGGCGTAGAGCAGGGCGGCGTGCATATCGCCGTTGCAGTGCGCGTCCGGGATCCGCTGCACGGCCTTCGCTGTAGCTTCGCCCAGAGCGATTGCGGCGGACGTGGACTGCAGCAGAACCAAGTCGAGCTTCTCACGGTTGCGTTCCCGTTCCTCTGCTTTCTGCTCTCGCTTGTCAATGTACCGTTTCAAAAGCCAGATAAAAAAGCCCGTCGCCGCGGTAGGGATCCCACACGCGGCAACGATGGGCCAGATCGCCATAGGCGTCAGTCCTCCTTATTTCAGCGGTTCCAATATCTTTCTGCGTTCTCACGCTGTACTTTGTGCGCCTTGTGTACCTGTTCCAGCAGGTAAGCGGGGAGACGCACGGGTTTGGTTTCCTGTACCGGCGCATCCTCTGCGACATTCTGAATTGCTTCATTGATACCAGAGAAGTTCCACCGGCCTGTGGTAATTGCGTTCGCCTTAATGGTAATGCCCATAGCCAGACCGATTGCCAGCATAAAAGCAAAATACTTTTTCATTCGTTCACCTTTTCCCATCCTGCCGCGTACTGTGCAGGTGTCCACACATTGTTTGCAATCGTGGACTTGTACAGTTCACCGTCCCACCAGCCGAACTCGTCAAGCGCAAACGCGCCGCCCGCCGTGATCGTCTCGGGGATGATGCGATAACCGTCCCTGTATTCGATATCCTCATACAGTGCGGGTGCGTTGTCGGGGTTGTTCTCTTCCGTGTCCCACAGGTCAACAGCTACGCGCTTGATCGTGCCGTTCCAGTTGATACGGGTTCCGGCTTTCATAAGTGCGCCGTCATACTTTAAGCGGGGAAACAGGGTTGCCGCTGTGCTTGCGGTCTTATCATCCAGAGAAGTTGCCGCCTGTTCTACGATAGAACGCAGATAGAACGCTTCCGCTCGTTTCATCAGACTTCACCCCCTAGAATGATACCCAGCGCTTCTTCTGCGGAAAGTTCCTGTTCTTCGGCAGTTCTTTCCGCTTCAATGCGCTCGTCCACTCTCCGCTGAATTTCTTCCTGCCACTCAGCGGGAACGGTGTCAAGCGTGATTTCGCCGCTGTAAAGCTGGTTTTCCAGTTTGGCTTTGGTACGAATTTCTGTTAGAAAAGTGTTGTATTCTTCTTCGGTAATCTCTACACCACCATAGCCTGTGCCGATAGCAAGAAGAGCGCCGTTTTCGTTGTATTGCGCGTAATATCTCATGCTTCAAGTCCTCCGAATAGGATATATTGATACTCAAGCCCGGCCACAAATTGTCCGGCCGACCCTCCCAACTTTACGCGAGATGACGTAGCACCGCTCATTACCGTATAGGAGGAGGCGTTGCCCGACATTGGACTACCAATACTCCCACCAGACGCCGTTTTAAGTCTTGCCGCCGATGTTGGAGAATTGCTAGTAGATGATGCAGAAGATTCATAGGCGCTAACACTGCGCCCCCAAGTTAGGGCACCGGTAGTAGCACCATACCAGTCGGACATATAAGCCCCCATTATAGCACTTCTTTCATCCACGTGTTGTATAACATCAGAAACTACCCAATACATACAACCGGACGGATAGCCGCCAAAACTTTCTGAATCGTAACTAACATAATACCCTGTGAATGTTTGCGTCGGAATAAAACTTCCCCATTGCACTTTTCTATTGTGTATAGATAGATCACCGCCGCCCGCTTCAATCGCGGAGATCAGCTGGGCCATAGCATCCAGCATTGTGCCGTTCGGAACCGTTACGCCCTTTTCAGTAATCGCCTGACTGATAGCCGCTTTTGCCGCTTCCAGCCTTGTGATCTCACTCTGTACGCTCATACGCGCACCCCCTAAATTGCCGCGAGGGCGTTTTCAATATCGTTAGTCAGGGAGACGGTGCCGCTGCCGTTGTGATAGCCCGCCGGGATGGTGTAGCGTGTCGCAGTCAGGCCGTCGATGGTTGCCGCCACGGTGCCGTTATTGGGCATTTCACCGGTTACGACCGCGCCGGTCTTTGTCACAATCACCTTACCGGTCAGCACGTCACCCTTCTCAGCGGTAACGGCGGAAACATCCTGGTACGCTTCGGGGATCGGTTCGACGACAACGCTGGACAGACCATAATACCCGTCGTCGGAAGTAACCGGCTGCTGGTTCTTGGTAGGTGTTACAGACTTCGCCTGCAGCTCGTAGTTGCCACCGCCGCCAATGCCTGCGATCGTGCCGGACCCGTTGTGATAACCTTCGGGGATCGAAGCGGTTTCGCCTTCCTTGACCTGGATATGGATAGCGCCCGCGTTTTTAATCCCGTTAACGGAGGTAGCGAGCACGTCGAGCGTGTCGGTGTTTGTGGCTCGTCCCAGCTCAACCATTTTTGCACGGATGGTGTTTCTGGCGGTCTGGAGTCTGCTGATTTCGTTTGTAATGCTCATAAAGTATCACTCCTTTAGATAGTCTGAAGTAAAACCTCAATGTTTCCGATCTGCGTATGCACCGCCGCCGATGTGATGGGCAGTGTGTTGTCCTGTTCCGCAGAGTGCGCCGTGTTGACGCGGAGAACTTTGGTATCCGGGTCGAGCGACAGAGTCTCGTCGGTCGTGAAGTTCACGCCGCTTTCGATCGGGTTCTCCGTGAGGTAGTCCTGTACAGCCTTCTCGACGATTTCCGGATCCAGTTCGCCGCCGCTCAAGCGGTAAACCTCATTAACCGCGTCAACCAGGCTAGACTTGTCGGAAGTTTCAAGCCCCTCCAGATCCCCGATCTGCGCCTGCAGGCCAGCCTTCTCCGCTTGGGTGATGTGCTCGACCGCGCCACCGCACCGGATCGACCGACTGCACAGCACGCGGGCCGGGGTCGTTGTGCTCATGTCGGCGGTATACACGCCGACCAGCACCTGGTCTATGTTACTGAGTACAGGGATGGAAACAGTGTTCCCCTTGAATGGTTCGCTGTCCTTGAAATACCGGTTGTTGCCGATAAAATAGACGAACCGGGCGATCTTCGACGCCGATGCAGACCATTCCGCGTCAAAGTCGAACTCCACGGAATAGTCGCTGTTCCCGCAGACGATGATTTCGTCCGGGGTTGTGTTGGTTGCGATCTTGTTCCGAACAGATACGCTTATATCTCCCATCTAGCCACCTCCTTAATATTTTTCATCCGTTTGATTATGTGCCGCCTGCTCCAGGCGACGTTCCGCCACCGCTGGTGTTCGACACCGTGCCAACGACGTGCATGACGATTTTACCGTTCAGCGTGCCAGTGGTTGGCCGTACCAGGTAATACGTCGGGGGCTTCGTTGTAGAGGTGGTGCCCGTAGGCCAGAGAAACGCGCCGGAGCCGTTGCTCTCATAGCTGGCCACCAGTTTCGGGGACGCCACAGAGAACGGGAAGGCCGTCGGGGACAGCAACGCCGTGCGGTACATATTGCCCAGCGCGGTCGAGCAGTCTGTGTTAGCGATGCTATACACGCCCCACAGCTCGACGGTCTTGTCTGACCATTTCACATACGTCCAGATCCCGGACGTGCCGGAATCGACTTTGACCGGCGCTTCCAGCCAGTCCGCCCAGCCGCCATTGTAAAAGGTGCGTAAGTATAGGGATTTGTCCACGGTGTACGGAAGCGCGAATTGTGCCCGGTTCGACTGTTCGGTCTTGTCGCCATAAAACACCGTCTCGATGTAGCTGAACGTAGAACCGGGGGAATTGTAGTCCGTGACCACGCACCGGTCCAGGGTCGTGTTCGCGTCGATGCCGTTGGTCGGTCCGCTGCCGGTGTACCGCGCCATGCCGTTGGAAATGACCTGGCCGTACTCGTCGAACATGTCTGTGCCCATCTCAACGCCGTTGCGCTCTGAGACCTTGCGGAACGCGATACCCTTGCCGGAGGCGTTAATGTCCAGGATAACGTCACCGGTCGGGATCTCCACCTCTCGACGCGCGGACGCGCCGAAGTAGTCTGTTACAGTCAGACGCAGTATGTACGAGTTATCCGTGGGGAAGGTCGGACTGGTCGGACGCTCCAGGACGTCCTCGCTGGTCTTGTCGCTGCTAGTCACCAGACTGGTAAAGCTGGACGATGACGCGGTCTTGTACTCGATCGACTTCGTGACAACGTTGCCGCCGTCCATAGCGGGTGCTTCGTACTTGTACCGCAGAGCGAGATAATCGCCGGATGTGTCCGTGTTGCCCGACTCGTCCACACGGTATGCGTCGAAGTCGTAGATCCGCGGCTCACTGTACGCGAGGACTGTGACGTTCCTCGTCCACTCCGGAGATATACGCCCGCGGGAGTCGGTTACCTGTACAGCAACCGTGACAGTGCCGGACACGGTCAGAATGTCGGAGGTGATAGATGCGCCCGTGTACTTCTTGCCCATGATCGTGGTCTGCACGTTGGTGATCGTCGACCCGCTGGCGCCGCCGGACTTTACTACGACCGACAGCCTGGACTTGTTCTGCACATACGCCCCGAACTGCTCCGCGATCCCGGAGACCGCTTCCGTAATGGTTATGCTGGTGATGTCCGGGGTTACATTCGACGGGAGCCGGGCCGTAAGGGATACGGTCTTGGTGCCGATGACTGTGCTGCCGGACTTGGTGGTGCATCGGATCGTTATCTGGCCAGACACTCCGTTCGGGAGCTGTTCTGCAAGAATCGGGATCGTCCAGTTATAGGCCGTGCCCACGCCCGTGACGATGTTCGTATAACTGCCGCCGTTGAAACTGTAGGCCAGGTCATGCGTGAAGCTAGAACTGGCTCGGGGCATGGATATCGCTATCTGGCTGCCCATCTCCGCGTTTGTAGTGGACAGGACCGGCGTGGTAGCGCGTGGGATCGTCGTCAGGGTCAGGGTCTTGGTCTGTTCAACGACGCCCGCGCTGATGTCCGTGTCCATCCACGTTCTGACCTTAATGGAACCGGTGCCGTCGGTCTTGTGGTTCACGGTCAGGGTGGTGTCCAGGATAGTTTTTGTGGTGCCCTTCGGAAGGGTATAACTTACGTTATACTCAGCTTCCGCGCCACCGTTTACGGATACGAAATACTTCGCCGTCCGTGTATAGTTGTTGAAGCTCTGACCCGCCTGGGTCGATGTCCACAGGATCCGAACCGCCGACGTGTTATTCGCCACGTTCTGGCTCGACTGGGTCAGTGTTAAACTCTGTGTTACAGACACATTTCTCTCCTCCTGTGTTCGTTGTGGTTACAGCTGCACCTCGTCGGACATAATGAACCCGCCAGTGATGTCAGACACACGACAGCGGTAATACTGCGGCAGGGTGACTGTGTTGGTCGCACCGTTCGGGAGTGTGACATTCTGGGTGTACCGCTGGAACTCATGCGTATACGAAGCATTGTTCGCGCCCGCGATGTTCTCCCAGCCGTCTGTTATCGTGTCGATCTTACGCTGCCACTGGTATTCGAGGTTTCGACCGGTTGCCGTGAGGGACAGGGTTACGTTGCCGCCAACGAGTACGGATGGCGGGGCCTTGGGCTGATTTGTAATCACGATATCAACCGCCGCCTTTACCAGGGACAGGTTACCGTTCCGACGGGGCAGGAAAGCGAACTGCCCGATCTGCAGCGAGTGCAGGAACTGGCTATCCGTGACGTATAACTTCTGATTTGAGAAGTACGCCACTTCCGCGCCTGCGTCCAGGAAGCTGATGCGGTCGTTCTCGATACGCAGAACGAGCTCGTTCCCGGACTCACCCAGGACGATGTTACCGTCCACGAATCGGATGTATTTCTCAATAGCTTCGTACCGTTCGCGGGCCTCCGCGTCGTTCTCGTCCACTATCTTCGTCAGTGACTCGAATTTGAACTCGAATTCTTCGGCGGTCTGGGTCATCGCGGTGGAGACCTTAGAGTCGACGGAGTCGTTCGTCGCGTAGGTCTCGGAGACCTCCATCAGAATCTCCGTGCTGGTCTGCTGGATCAGGCTGGATGCAATCCGGGTCGTGTCCTCGATAACGCCGTTGATGTCCTGCTGTACCTCGTCACGGATGTCGTTCTCCGTCCGGTGGATCTCGTTGGTGTTGTTCTTGTCGCCCATGACGTCCGCCCCGGTCAACGTTGCGACCTCTTTGCCCAGCACGACAGTGTCGTTTGCCGGGTTCAAAAGGTCATAGACCCGCTCTTGCAGCAGGAACATATCGTCCACCGCGTGTGGCTTGCTCGTTACCTGGACCAGATCGCCGGCCCTGAAGGTGTCGATGTTCTTATCCAATGCGGACAGATCCACCGCGGACAGGGCCAAGGACAGCAGCATCATCTTGCTTTTTGCCAGGTACTGCTGCGCCTTCGTCAGAAGGTTGGACGATACAGTCACATCGTCCCAGTAGACCGCTTTCGCGATGACGCCGCGCAGCTCAACCGCCTCCGCGTCCTGGATGTAGTCAACGCCGTTGTTCACGTCCGCGATCGTTACACGCGCGCCGGTCTCTTCGTCCTTTGCGCCGTATGGGATAATAACCGTGGCCATGTCGGTGTTCGCACCGGAGCGTGAGAAGTCAAGCAGGTTCGCCCCGAACTCAATCGCCTGTTCGCTGCGGTATTCGAGTTCATCGTACCAGTTAATCACGCGGTTCCCGGCGGTGTTTGTGGTAAACACGATATACCCGCCGACACGCTCGATCAATTTGTCGATGACGTCCGCGGTCTGCTCTGCTTTGGAGCTCTCCATGCGGACGTAGTTGTTCGGGTCGGTCGCTGTGATCGTGCCGACCTGGAACTGCTTACTGGCGTCAACCTGGGAGTTATGCTGCGCCACCAGATCCGTAAAAATGACGCCAGGCTCGTCCTGGTAGATATATGGCCTGATAACCGTGTCAAGGAAGAACGCCCGTTCGCCTTCGCAGGTGATCGTCCGGCAGCCATAGAAGTCATCCTCTGGGTAAAGCGCCCGCCCTCTGAAGAGCAGGATGTCGTCCCGGTAGATCGTTATAATTGTTTTATAACTAACAAAACTATTATAACGGGGATGACTAGGCGGCATGGTAAAGGTAGCCGTGCCAGCCTTGTCAACGCATACCGTCACCTTGAGGTCGATTAGTTCGTACCCTGCGAGGGTTGGAGTGTAGACGGTTTCGCCGTCTGCGTATACAGTTACGGCCATTTACAGTTCCCCCTCTGTGAAGTACATACTCATATACCCTGTCGTTTTTCCAGCAGTGAGCTTGTTTTCCCCCGGCTTAAAAACGATAGATGGTATAATATGCGTTCCGTTTGACAATACCCACTGACCGCCGCCGTATTTTACCGTGATCCCGTTTTCGTCGACGTCTGATACTTCTAACCTCGGGGTGACAGGGACGCGGCCCGTGACAGTGAACGTCCTAACGACGCTGTACTCGTTCGGGTACCAAGTCTCTTTGGTTTCCGTATTGCTATACCGCCATGGCTCGCACACGGCAGACACCTCGACCGCGGCGTGTGCGTTGTCGTTGTAGTTCTTTTTGACCGTTACGCGCCCGACCATGTAGTGCGTTGAGTCATCAGGCAGAATGATTTTCATACTGTACCCGTCAAGCGTGTTCAGCATCGTATTGATACGATTTTCACGCTCCAGACGTGTGCCCTCTGAACTCTCAAACGTCGCTTTCAGGGTTCGGGAGTTATAGATCGGTTCGCCGTCGGTCAACGCGGTGGACAGGTCGAGCAGACCGCCACGTCTGCCCGGTACCTCAATAAAATTGGTCTGCTGCTCTGGGGAGGAAAGAGTCCACCCGGTCAGAGTCCACAGACCAGTTACGGCGGTGTCATAATCGCCGAATTTGATTGCTCGTTTTGCCAATTACAACGCCCCCCTTGCTACCAGCGCACGGCGTCGGCCCAGGGTAGTGTCGTACCCGTCGGCAGTTGCGCCGATCAGCTGCTTGCCGTCGATAGTGATGATCTGGCCGCGTTCGATAGCGGACAGAATCGCGTCGAGCTTCCCGGCGATGCCGCTAGAGGTTGCAGCCGCCTGCGCCACAGCGGATGCGCCGCTCAGCCTGCGCTCGATACTCAAGCCGTCCACGCCCTGTGCGGCGTCCAGTACGCCGCCGGTTACCTTGCCCATCGCTTTGATAGGCGCGTCTGCGTTGTCCAGTACGCCGTCAGCCAGACCGCGGTCGAGCATCTCGCCGATCCATGCCGTTTCCGTAGACGGGGAATGTACGCCGAAAAAGCTCTTGATGCTGTCAAGGACAGACGAGGCGAAGCCGCTGATCTTCGACTTCAGCCAGCCCAGTTTGTCGTTGACGCCGTTCCACAGACCGGAGACCAGGTTCCCACCGATGGACAGCACCTTGCCGGGCAGCTCGCCCAGTGTGCTGGTGACAGAACTCACAACGTTCGCCATGCCGCTCTTTGCCTTGCTCACCATGTTGGTGCCCCACTGTACGACCTTGTCAACCGCGCCCGCGATAGCAGAACCGACCTTGCCGGGGATCGCGCTCAGCGTGTCTGTCACGTTGGAAACGGTGTTCGTCATGGCCGTTTTTGCCTTGCTGACGATGTCATCGCCCCACTTTTTGACCCGGTCGATCGCGCCGGAAATGGCGGAATAGATCTTGTCGGGCAGGGCCTTCAGGGCCTCGGCCACGTTCAACGCGGTGGTCTTGATCTTCTCCCAGAGATTGATCCAGAATTCGCGGAACTCTTCGCAGTTGTTCCAGAGATACACGAACGCCGCAACGAGTGCGGTGATCGCGGTGATGACCAGACCGATGGGGTTCGCGCTCATCACAGCGTTCAGGACTTTCTGCGCCGCTGCTGCGCCGTACTGGGCAAGGGTCAGACCCTGCTCAGCCGCAGTAGCCGCCAGCGCGGCCACCTTGTACGAGACGAGCGCCGTGGCAATACCCGTCAGCGCCGTCGCAACGACAGGCAAGTTGTTCAGGATCAACTCGATCGCCGGGACCATCTTCGACAGCAGTTCTGCGCCGGTCTCTTTGACCTTCGTCAGAACCGGCTCAACAGCTGCGCCGACCTGCGCCAGGGACGCCGTCCATGCTTCGTTGGCCGCGTTCGCCGCGATGACGTCGGCGTTCGTTTCCTTGTATGCTTCGGACGCATCGCCATAGATCCCGGTCAGCGTGTCCATGATAAGCTTCTGCCGTTCCTGCTCGTCACTGCACTTCGCCAGGGACTCGTTGAAGCCCTCCACGGTGATGCCCGCCCATTCAAGCGCGTCGGCCAGCGGGCCCTGGACTTCGCCGAGTTTGGCAGTATGGTTCGCCGCTTCGGTCAGACCTTCCAGCGGGAGGGACGCGCCAAACGTGGCGAACACGCCCGGCAGGATGCCACCGGTCCAGGTGGCCAGGTCCTTCTCGTTGTCGGTCAGTAGCGCCAGATGGTTCGCCGCTTCGACGGCCTGGTCAGTCTCACCAAGGACGCTCTGCAGATCGCGGTACGCGTTCAGCGCGGTCTCACTGCTGTGCCCGTTCTGTGTGAAGGCGGTGTCGAGCTTCGACATCTCCGTGCGGTATTCTCTGGTTGACTCAGCCGCCGCGGTAAGTGTGCCAGCCGCCGCCGTAACGAGGCCGCCCAGTGTGGCAAGGCCGACGTTTGCGACGTTGTCAAGCTTGTCGCCCAGGTCGGCGGTGTCCTTCGCCGCCTCTTCAGCGGAGTCGCCCAGGTCGTCCATGCCTTCCGCGGTTTCACGGATGGCGTTCTCGTACCCGTTCAGTTTCTTCTCGGTGGCGATGATCTCACGCTGCAGCGCGCGGACCTGCTCCGCCGATGCGTCGCCGCGTTCAAACTGTGCCTGCACCTGCCGTTCTGCTTCGCGCAGGGTCTCCAGTTTTGCCGCTGTGTTTTCCACAGCTTCCGCCAGAATGGCCTGCTTCTGCGCCAGCAGGTCGGCGTTGCCGGGGTCCATCTTCAAAAGCTTGTTGACCTGCCCCAGCTCACTGGAAAGGTCTTTCGATTTTTTATTGACATCGGCAAGCGCGTCGCCCAGCTTCGTAGTATCCGCGCCGATCTCGATCGTGAGGCCTTTAATGTTGCCCGCCAATAGAGCCGCCTCCCTTCTTTCCGTACTTTGCTCTCAGACGTGTTCTGTCAGGCTTCGTCTGTTCCATCCGCCATGCGTTGTCCAGGTACTCACGGCCTTCCTCTGTGCGGCTCAGCTTGTAGATGTAAGCGTCCCGCCTCCATATCAGGTATTGCAGGAAGTCCAGGCCGCGGACCTCTGGCAACGTCAGGCCGGTATACTCAGACACCAGATGCTGCCACCATGACGTGATGGTATATTGATGCCCTCCCGTACTATCTGCCTGGGGATAATACGGGAGGGTCAGTTTTTTGCGTTAATCATTTCATTGATGAAGTCCAGATATACGTTATAAAAGACAATCAGGGCTTCGAGGTTCAATCTGTATTTTCCGCTCAGATCTTCGGCTGTTACCTTCAGCCCGTTGCGGTTGCAGCTGATAAGTTTTGCCGCCAGTTCATAGATAGCCTTAATACTATCCGCGTCGTTTGCGTTCAGAATCTTTGTCAGCTCCGGAGCGAGTGCCTGCAGTTCTTCCACCAGCATTTCGGTCGGTGTGCTGACGGTGATCTCCGTCCGTGCGTCGTCCCTCATAACAAGGGGAAGCGTGGGCGGGCTCACCAGATTAAAGTCTAATGTTTTAGCCATATAGTCGGCCTCCTAAAAACTAACAGCGGAGCACGTAGGCCCCGCCGTTAATGGTTTATTTATGCCGGGGATCCGCCGTCGCCGATCTCTTCATAAAGACGAATGAGAGTCCCGTCCTCATCGTGCGGGATGGCGAGGAATTCAGGTTCGACCAGGGTCCCTTCATCTGTAGCCAGGGTCAGCACCGCACCGGCGGTGTTACGACCGACTACCATAACCCAGAGGTCGCCGTCCTTCTTGTCAACATGATGCAGACAGAGAACATAATATTTCCCCTGTGCGTTGCCCGCGCCGCCGATCTTAGTGACGCGCTTGCCGTCCTCGATGGAGACGGAACAACGGTCGATCAGGTTCTGAAGCGTCGCACCGTTCCAAGTAATCAAGCCGAACTTTACACGGGCTTCCTCTCGGAGAGTAATGATCTTGGAAACATAGCCGAGGTCGTCCTTCTCTTCGTGGGGCTCTTCGGTGTATGTGACTGCGGCACCTCGCTTAATGTAGCCCAGACGGTTCTCGGGGACACAAATCTCAGCAAGCGTGGGGATGGTATCTGTGTAGGGCATGAAGTACGGGACAGCAGATCCGATAGTAATAACGCCTTCGTCGCGTTTTGCCATAAGTTAGGCCCTCCTTTTTTCGTAGTAAGTAAATTCATAGACGACCTGATACCGACGGACAGAGTCCAGCCAGTACCGGGCCTGCTTCGTCCAGGGTAGACCCTGGGCGTTGAGTGCCGCCTCAATAGCAGCCTCTGCATCGTCATCCTGGCGGGGCTCGTAAAGCTCCACAGTGACGTCGTGCGTGAAAATGCGGTTGTAGCCGTCCGGGCCGTCAGCGGTCACATCGTCGAAAAATACGGCGTACGTGCCAGCGGGCGGATCGGCATACCGCGCCGCGCGGTACGGGAGACCGGCGGCGGTCAGAATTGTGTCAACCATTCTTTACGGCCTCCTCTACTGCCCGAATGTATTCAGGGAGAACAGAGTCCAGCGCGTTCTGCAGGAACGGGCTGCCGGGCACACGCCCGCCGTCAACGGTCGCATGGCCGTGAACCAGCAGATGAGTCAGTCGATAGTGTGGCGCACGTGCGCCCCAGGTGTACTGCTTCGCCCCGTAGACCCCGACGGTCTCGGTCTTATAGGCGAGGCTTTTCTTAAAGTCACCGGAGCGCTTCGGCGCGGTGGCCTTCGTTTTCTTGACCAATGCCTTCGCCGCGGTCTCTCCGGCCTCATTGACCTGGTCGACGACACGGGACTGGTATTGCTCAAGCTCTCGCCGCAGCGCGTCAGGCAGATCCGCCGGGCGTATCACGTTAGCCATAAAAGTCACCGTCCTCCGCCGGGGCCAGTTCTGCGGTCAGTTCCAGCTCTTGACCCGTTCTGTATGTTCGGATGATCCGGTAAACCTGGCCGCCGTACTCTGCAAGCGTCTCACCGTTATAGTCCAGATAGTCTGCAAGTACGAACTTAATTTCCGGATGGAAGTCCGTCGCACTGGCGGAGTAGAATTCTTTCATCCCGATACTGCGGACGCCGCAAAACACGCCGCGCATTTCTCGACCGTAGTCAGTGGCTTTCACCAGGGTCAGAATCTCATTCACCGGCAGCCACCTCGTCGATCCAGCCATAGCCCTCCGCAGACTTCAGGCAGTCACGGAGTTCCTTGTAGCGCTGGCGGTAAGTGCCCGCCTTTTCCTGGTCGTCGGTGTACTCCGCTTTGACGTACAGTTTCACCGCGTTCAGGATCAACGGGTCGGGGAGTTCGGCGTGTGTAATGCCGTGGATCCGCAGGTCCTGAACAGCCGCCTGAATGTTGTCCACGACTTCAAGATCCAGCGCGTTGTGGCTGATCCGGGCAGACGTTTTAATTTTTTCAAGCAGTGCCTGCTCGATAACCATACGGCTCACCTCTTTTCCTAGTTAAACGGCGGGGCCGTTAAGCCCCGCCTGTGTTTTACGCGCCGGTAGTGTACTTGATGAAGCCACCCTTTACGATGACATCGGAACCCATTTCCACGTCGCCGCGGATAGTGTCCATCAGCTTGTCGAAGGCAAAATCTTCGGAGACCTTGATCTCGTAGTCGGAGAACAGTGCCAGCTCGAGAGCCTGGGGGTTACCATAGAACAGGCTGCCCTCTGCTACGTTGCTGTCGATGCAGTAGCGAACAGACAGACCGCCCTCGCGGATGGTGCCGGTGTTGCCGGATGCGTCGGGAGTGATTTCATAAAGTGCCTTCTTTTCGTTGGTGCCGCGAACGTCACCGAAGGCAAGCAGGTCCTTCTTGTTAAGGAACAGAACAGCGCCGCCGATGACGGACTCGTCGCCGCCGTAGTTCAGGGCGATGGTACGCAGGGTCTTGGCGTCGATAGCCGCGCCCTCAACAACAGTGTTAAGGGTAGAGTCTGCAAGGGCAGCGGTTACGATCTGGGCGGCCTTGCGGCGGAGCGCGATCATAGCCTGCTCCTTAACCTTTGCGGCATACTGCAGGTTGGTCTGCTTCTTTGCCTGCTTAGAAATGAAGTCGAGCACGGCAACAGATTCGGGCTTAATGTCCACGAAGTTGAAAGTGCCCAGGGTTGCGGTAGCTGCGGCCTGGCCTTCCACATGGTTTGCAGCGGCGGAAGCGTCAGCGTCAACGTAAGCGACGCGGTGAGTGCCCATGCCTACGCAGTTGACGACCTTGACCATGTCAATGATGCTGGACACCTTAGCGCCGGGAATGTCATTGATGCCGCTGGTCTGAGTGGGCTGCGCCAGGGTGCCGCTAGAGATCAGCAGAGCGCGGGACTGTTCAGCGTCGATGCTCATGCTGCGGGTCTGGCGGAACTCAGCTGCTGCGCGTTCCTCGGCGGAAGGCTGAGCGACAGCGGGGGCGGCAACGGGAGTGCCTGCGCCCTGTGCGATCTGCTGACGGAGCTGCTGACGGGCCTGAGTTGCCTGCTGCAGGCCGTTCAGTTCTTCAAGCAGGGTGCGGGATTCGGTTTCCAGTGCGGTCAGTGCTTCGCCTTCAGCGGCGTCGAGTTCTACATTGATTGCGGCCAGACGGGCCTGAATTTCTGCGATTCTATCCATAGTTAAATTCCTCCTAGTGTGTTGTTAATTTTGGCGCGCAGTTTTCTGCGTCGTTCGTCAAGCTCTGCCTCTCTCCGGGCAGCCTGGGCGATCTCTCCGTCGACCCATGCGCGAGCGTTGATCTCGGTGTTATCGTTTGCGGGGATGCTGACAGAAGAAACGTCGTAGATCTTCCGGACAGTCTTGTGGACGATGGTCCTGGTCTGGCGGTCATAATAGTAATCACCGACAGCGAAACGCCAGGACATCTTGGTCACCATGCCGGACTTAATATCGTCCTCATAGTGTGCGCGGGCGGTAGCTGTGCGGGACAGGTCCGCAGCCATGAACAGGCCCGCCTCGTCGGGTTCGACGATCAGGCTGCCGTTACTTGTTCGGGCCATGACTTTCCCCGCATGGTCGAACTGATAAATGATGTCGCTCATGTCGCAGTTGTCAAAACAGCCGCGCTCGAAGCGTTCATACACCGGTTCGCCGTCCATATCCCTATAAAGTTCATAGGGTTCATATCGCGCGGCGTAGCCCTCGACGTAACAGTCGGAGTCGATCCGCTTCTGTTCGGGGCTGTTATTAAAGACGGCCAGCGCGCGGGTCTGGGCTTCGTCTTTGAACTTGGTCTTTTCAATCGGTGTCATTCTGTTCACCCTCCTCCGGCTCGGTGGGGCCTTCCTGGGGCTCCGGGTTGTTGGTTGCGTTCAGCTTGTTCTGCGCGGCTGTCAGCTCTTCCTGGAGCTGTGCCACCTGGTCCAGCTGACTGATCTCGGTGTATTCCTTCCGGATATACCGCTTGTCTCCGTCAGGGACGTGGGGCAGCTGCCAGATGTCCATGATGTCGTTAATACTCAGGATGCCGCGGTCAAACATCTGACTGCTGACCTGCAGCTTGTCCGCGTTGGTCATGTACTGCAGGCGGTTCGCCGTCCATATAATCGCGTTATGGTAGGCGCGCTGGTGTTCGTTGTAGGTCATCACGGTCATAGCCTGCGACAGCTGCAGCGCGAAGGGCTCGATCTGGCCCTCATAATAGGCGGCCCAGTCATCACCGGACGCCTGGTTGAGCAGGATCTTCTCGTTACTGCCGAAGTACGTATAGACCCGATTTTCAATGGCTTGCATCTGTTCCGCGTCTACAATCTTTGCGGCGGACTGGATCTGCTGGACGTTGGTGTACGTGTTCGGGAACAGAGCCAGGCCGCTGGCGTCAGGTCCCAGATTCTCGCTAACCCAGTTCCGGCGTTCGTTGGCCAGGTCCTTGCCCTTCGTAAAGTTGGTGATCGTAGCCATGAATCGGAAGCTGGCGCTGTTCTTGATGCCCTCCGCGATGCCCTGGTTCTGCGTAGCCAGCAGCTGCATCGTGGGCTCCAGTGCGCTATTGCTTTCGCCGGTGATGTCGCTGTTATAGAGGTACTGGCTGACAATGCCGACCCTGGACAGCTCAATCGCCGCCTTCTCACCGGTGCCGAACGTGTACACCAGGAAAGGCTCTCCGTTCATTTCACGGAGTTCGGTCTGGTCAGGCGCGGCGGGGTAGTACCCGATGATCCTGTCATACTCGTTAAGGACCGGAATAATAAAGCAGGTGTTCTGCGCCTTGTAGATCGTCGCGGCCTTGTACAGGAACTGTGGGCAGGTGTGGAAAAAGTTCGGTTTCCACTCCAGCACCGGCTTCAGCTTGTACGGGTCTGCGCCGTTTACTGTGGGCTGTAGTTTGCTGCAGTGCAGGGCGAAGGTGTGAACGCAGGCGCGGGTCAGCTCCATCTCATAGACGCCGCCGTCGTAGCTGGAGAACACGGGCGTGTAACCGTCCAGCATGGAGAAGAAACTGCCTAGCTGCTTTTTCACTTTGATTTTTCCGAAAAGTTTCTCGAAGGCTCCCATGTTTCACCTCACTCATTTTTTAACTGGTCGCCGATCTGGTCGTACCATTTCTGTCTGACCGTCAGGGCGTCAATGACGGCGACGAAGCCGTCAATGTGGCAACGCGCGTCGATCTTGACCGGGCGGATCTTACGAGTCTCCTCGTTCTGCTTCACGCCCACGTTCAAAAAATGCGCTTTCAATAAATTGTTCTTGCCGATCTGCAGGGTCTCGTCTCGCAGCAGGCCGTCCATTTCATGCAGCACCGGGGTCAAGTTTTCGCCCTGGTGAACGTCGTCCATGTGGAAGCCGTACTGCTCCATTTGCTGGACTAGGTACTGCGCGGAATATCTGTCATAACCGACCTGCAGAGGCAGGATCTCGTATTCCTCGACCAGCATCCTGAACCATTCAAAACAGTCGTTATAGTCCACGTAGTTCTCACCGCTTGGCTGTATCAGCCCGGCGGAGACATACAGGCGGTATGGAACGCCCTCCCGCTCTTGCAGTTCGTCGATCTTGTTCTCCGGCATGAAGAACTTCGCGAACGTATAGAGCTTTCCAGCCTTCTCTATGACGACACAGCAGGCCGTGAGGTCGGTAGTTTGGCTGAGATCGATGCCCCCGACGCAATAGGTTGACCTAAACGAATCCAGGCTGTACTCACCGCCGGAAACCGCGTCCACGACTTCGTACGGCAGCCACGCCTGGGTGCTTGACTGTTTGATGTTGCAATACTTGGTCAGGAACTCCGCGCGCTTGCTGAGACTGTTCCGGGCGATGGCGATCTCTTCCAGGAAAAAGTCAGGGGAGACGCTGACGCCCATGTTCGGGTTCGCCTTCTTCAGTTCCTCGATGTCGTCCCACTTGCCTGGGTCGTCGATGATGTAGAGGATCGGCAGCAGTCGGCGCTCGTCGCTGTTACCCAGCAGCCAGGCAGTCGATCGCATCATCAGTTCGTCATACGGGCCGTCATTGACGTAACCCGCCGTGCTGATGCTCAGAATCATCGGCTGTTTACGCGCGCCCAGTGCGGACTTCATAACCTCGTACTGTTTCAGACCCTGCTCAGCTGGCCAGCTGGCGATCTCGTCGCACACGGTCAAATGCGGATTGAAACCGTCCGACTTCTTAGCATTAAAGGCCAGCGGGCGGACGGTCGTGTTCGTGCTTTCCATGTACACGTCGGACCGGCGGCGCTTGACCAGGTCGGACAGTTCCGGCTCCATGCTGACCATCTTGAAAAAGTTCTCATAGACGATGGCGGCCTGCTCCAGCTTCGGGGCCAGGCAGTACACACGCGCGCCATACTCACCGTCGAGATAAGCCATGTAGGCGATCAGGGCAGAGGCAAACAGACTCTTGCCGTTCTTGCGGCCCATAACCAGGAACACCTCACGGAAGATCCGTAGACCATCCTCGTCAACGATGCCAAACATGATGGACACGGTAGCCTTTTGCCACAGCTCCAGAGTTATCAGGTCGTTACGCCCTTCACAGTGATGGCAGAACGTCTGGATAAACTCGACCGCGTTGTTCGCCTTTTTCGCGTCAAAATAAAAAAGACCATCGCGCAGTCCGGCGGTGATCTTCTCGTACAGCGTCCGGATCCATTTACCGACGATGATCTCACCGGTCTGAATCTTGTGGCTGTATTCTTGTATGTAGTTAGCGTAAGGGGTCATTTTTTACCCATCATCTCCGTCGGGCTCCATAGCGCGGATCAGTTCAAGCTCTCGGTCTGACAGGTGCCAACGGTTCGCTGCCGCTCTCTCTGCTGCCGCTCTCTCTGCTGCCGCTCTCTCTGCTGCCGCTCTCTCTGCTGCCGCTCTCGCGGACAGTAAAAAACCGCAGCCGAAAATAGCCTTCTTACTTTCTCTCTGGTGATCCAGCGCCCGGATAAATACCGCGTCGGTGCGGGGGACAGAAAAACCGACACCGCGCTGAACAATTTTCTGCAAAAGCGCCGCAGTTATCACATTGTCAGGGTACTCATATTTCGGAAGTTGCACCGGGGTCTTTGTGTTCTCGTCGTTCTCCTTTTTAATAGCAGCGCACAGGTCAGGCGCAAGCGTGACAACGTCGCTCCCCAGGTTAGTGACAAACCCAGTTTTTACGGTCGCACCGTTCTCGTATGTTATATCCGCGCCCGCCACTATGTAATTACTGAGCCCGGCGTTCGTACTGAACAGCGTCAGGGACGGGGCGAATAAAAAATACTTGATCCGCCTCGCAGCGTAAAACCGGCAGATCTTTGACAGAATCGAAAAAGGCGGGTTATCAAGAACCACGCACCCGTCAGGGTATTCCGCGCGTTCATAGTCGCCGCCAGGATAAAAGGGGCGTACAATCTCGCGGCCTTGTAGGTCGTACTTGTTTACCGCCCAATCACGCACAACGTCGTATATGTTGGCGGGTGTGTAACAGTCGTCCGTGGTTTTCTTCGGATTAAACTTATCAATAAACGCCGCGTATTCCGGCGTCTCGTTTGTCGTGTCGTCAAATGTAATTCTCATTTTTTACCCATCATCTCCGCTAGTCTGCCAGCCTTCTGGGCGGGTGGCACCAGGTCAAGCAGCTGTTTAATAATTGCGTTCAAGTTCTTTGTCAGACTGATATGCACGTCTGCCGCGGCGGCCTTCTTCATGCCGCTCTGGTTCTCACCGTTCTGGTAGTATTCTGTCCAGCCGGTCTCGTTTAACTGCACTTCCAGATCTTCGAGGCTGACGGTGATAAACGCCGCCCGGTCGATCAACGCCGCGCACGTGCTCAGCTTGTTCGGCTCCAGGTCTTTGAAGATTTCCGCAAGTCTTTTCTTCTCCCGGTTGATCCGCGTTTGTTTCGTTGCTTTCGCCATAATCCCACCCCCTTCATAGGTATTTCAGTGTAAAATTGTACCCCACTACCCGGTCTCCCCGGGGCTGTCCGATTTTGTCGGAATGGGGGGAGTCCGCCCAGTCTAATATTTTGAATTCCGTATGATCTCACCATCCGACCCGTACAGCACTCTGCCCGGTGTGGCGCGTCTAGGATCGCGTTCCTTGTTGTGGCAGGTCTGGCACTCATACATGAAGTTCTTCGGGTTCAGACTGATCTCCGGGTCATTACAGTTCACATCGTCGAGCCATATCTTGTGGTGTACTATCAGACCAGGCTCATCGTGGCACACCTCGCACAGCCCGCCATCCAGTGCTATCCTTGTATTGATATAGCCTAGCCGGGCCAGCTTCCACGCCCTCGTCTTGTAAAATTGTTTTTGGTTCAACGTGGTCACATCCTTGTGGGCATAAAAAAAGACCCGACCGTTTCCGGCCAGATCTTCACACTACTATATTACCACACTTTAGTATGCAATACTATGCAATCTTTTCTGTATATTTATTCACTTCTATGCAAGACGGGGTTTTCGAGCAAGTGGAACAGTGGAACGGGAACAGTGTGAAAATCTATAAAATACTCATATAAGACTGTATAAGCCATATATACCCCTTATATTATCCTCTGTATACCCTATATTCTATACTTCTTTATTTTACTGTTCCATCTGTTCCATATGGACTAATGTAGTATTTATAAGGAAAAATTGGGGAACAAGGGTGGAACAGAGTGGAACAGCCTTTAATCCATTAAAGTGCGTCGACCGTTCCAGGTGTCCCTGAGACCCACCAGAGAAGCACCGACACTGTTCCACCTCAAAACAGAAAAACCGCCCTGCCAGATGACAGGACGGTTTGCGTATTATTCGGATTTATTCTTTTTCGTTCGCTCTCAGCTCGGCCAGTCTTTCCTCGTACAGTTTTCGCAGGTCGATGAGTCTTTCCTCGTATAGCTTTTTTAGGTCGGCCACGCGCAGATCGCAGAACGCTTTCACATCCTCGATTCGTTCCTCGTATGACTTAATCAGGTCAGAGATTCGCATTTCATAGGTCTCTTTCAGTGAGACGGTGCTGTTGACTTCAATCTCTTTTTTCTTCTCATACCCGATGATCTCGTTAAGATCACCGCCGAGGGAAATAATAATTTTCGCCAGCGTGGCAAAACGCGGGTCAGGTGTTTTCCCGGTGAAAATATTTCGGACGGTTTGAAGCGGTGTACCGCTCAAATTTGCTATATCCTCATACGTGAAACTGCCCGAATCTTTGAGCGCGATCATATAGTCTTTGACTTTGTCCATTCCGATTTCCATATTTGACTCCCGTCCTTGTAAATGTGGTTTTCTGTATGTCGATTTTGTCCTGCTGTGTTTCAAGTTTGGACTTTGCTATTTTGTTAGCCGCGGCGTACAATTCAGTCAGCACAAAACAAGAAAAGGAGCTGACTCTATGGAACCGCTTGACCTTTTGAAACTGCTCACCATCGACCTGGTCGAGGCTTGCACCGACGCCGACCTGCTTGACCTTGTCTATAAACTACTGGCCTTTGACGCAGTCCTGCAGCCAGACACGTCAAAATCGTTAGAGTAATTATAGGGCTCGACTTTTCTGACTGCAAGACGGAGATTTCTACGAAAAACGGAATATACTTTTATTGAAAACGTAAACGCCCCGACTAGGTCAGGGCGTTTTTTCATTCTCCGAACACTTCCGCCACGTCAGCCGCGGTCAGCAGTCCGGCGGTTATGAGATCCGCCGCCAGGGCTTTCGCTTCCCACAGAGCGGCTTGATCGTTCGCGGCTTCCACCTCTCTGACCAACCATGCAAGCGCTGCAGGCTTGTCCAGGTCAGTCATAGACATCCTCCGCGGGGTCATACTCTGCCTGCAGCTGCTCCGCCAGCCAGTGCACATATTTAGCAGGGAAGAACCACTTCCACAGCGTTATTTTAATCTTCTCCATGTTCGACCTCTCTTTCCAGTAGATCGTCCAGCGCTTTTGCGTGGATGTTGTGGGTATGTCTCCAGCTGTACCCGATTGCCACGCAGACCTCCTCCCAGCGCAGGCCGTCGATGTAGCGGTAGCGCATAAGCTGACGGGTCAGAGGTTCCAGACCCTCGATCAGCGTCTCTATGGCCGTCTGAGCGGCTGCCAGACGTCGCAGCTGTGCTTGATATCGTTCGACCAGTGTGACGTGCACATCGACCATGTTAAACACTGGGTCACTGACGCCAGGCGTCCGCGGCATACCGGTCAGGTTCTGGGCCTTTGGTGACGCCATAAGGGCCTCCACCTTTTCCAGCTCTGCCGCGATCTGGCGGCGTTCGGACTCCAGGTCCTTGTAACTGTGCAGGAACTTTTTCAGCTCGTCCTTTGTCATCGGTATCCCCCCATTGGACCGACATTTATCTTTGGCAGCTTGTAGCACTCTGTATAACCGGCCTCGAAGCGGACACGGTACCACAGTTTTTCCCGGTTCACCTCGATGACCACGCAAGGCAGAGCGGGGCGCACCATATCCCCAGCCCCGGCAGTCTTTGCCATCATCGGCACTTCCATGAGCTTGTCGCCCACTTTGGGAAGCATCCATCGTATTTCCTGTTTATGAAGTAGCATTTTTTTCCACCTCCGTCCAGAACTCTCTCAGCATGGTGAACCAGTGTTGACGCTTCGGCCAGTGCTCCCGGCCAAAGATTCCTGCCAGACGTTTGGCCAGCTGGCTCTTCGTGTGTATGATCGAAGTGTCGCCCTTGCTATCCTCTACGACCATGTCCGCGATCTCCATCTTGTTCGCCAGGAAGGCGTTAAACATTCGATCCGCACGACCGGGCCCGACGTGCAGCTCATCGTTGAGCATCAGCATCATCGCCATATAGTCGATCTCGTCATGGATGTCGAGCATCTTGTGATACTTCGCTTCCTGTTTGGCCTCCAATTTCGCCAGGTATGCGTTCGGCTTGCGTGGTGCCATACTATTCCGCCCCCGTTTCAATTTCGCCGCCGCAGGCCGCGTAGCCCGCGAGGTCGACCCAGTTGTCGCTCTTTGCGTGGCCGGTGGCGATCCTGGCGATCTTCAGCAGGGCCAGCATGGCAGCCACGTCCTTCGTGGTTATGCGGCCGGGAGCATGGCCTGGGCTCGCCAGTGCGTCTCCGAGGTACGTGGTCCACAGGCACGCGATAGTAGAAAATGAATTTTCAGGTTTTCCATAGTCCTGCTCCCGGTCTCCGCAGACGCAGGCTTTCGCTTTGTCAAGTATGTCTGATCTGTTCATGTGTTCAGTCCTTTCACGATTTCCAGGCGCAGGGCCTCGATGGCGGCGTCCTGCCCGTTTTCCTTATTCTTCAGTGATGCAAGCACGCGCTCGTCGTGTGTGCCTTTCATAACCAGATGATAGACCCGGCAGACGTTGGTCTGACCCGGCCGGTTCAAACGCTCGTTTGCCTGTTGATACAGCTCCAGGCTCCACGTCAGGCCGAACCAGATCGTTATGTGCCCGCCGTGCTGGAGGTTTAATCCATGACCTATGCTTGCCGGGTGCGCCAGGGCCACATGGATCTCGCCACGGTTCCAGGCGTCAATGTCGTCGGACGTGTCCAGGCTCCGGCACGGTATGCGCTGACGGATCCGTTCCGCCTCGTGTTTGAACGCATACAGCACCAGCACCGGATCGCCTCCGGCTTCCTCGATCAGTTCCTCCAGTGCGTCGAGCTTGACAGAATGGACTTCATGTGCTTGCCCGTCCATGTCATAGACCGCGCCGTTCGAGAACTGCAGCAGCTTACTTGTCAACACCGCCGCGCTCCCGGCCATGATCTCGTTACCGTCTAGCACTTCCAGCACCGCGTCCTTTTCAAACTGTTTATACCGCTTCAGCAGGGCAGGCGGGAAGGACAGTACGATATCCTCGTATATCTGACCGGGCAGGCTGAGCACGTCATCCTTCTTTATGCTCATGCAGATGTCTGACAGCTTTTCATAGATCTCCGTCTCAGCCCCTGGGCGCGGCTTGTAGCTGTACACGATATGCCCGGACATCTTTTCCGGGACGAGGTACTGTGCGCGGAACTGGCTCAGCGTACGGCCCAGACGCGCGCCCTGGTCGAGCAGGTAAATCTCCGGCCAGAGATCTTCCACGCCGTTCGGCCTTGGTGTACCGGTCAGACCGATAATGCGACGGATCCGACCGCGTACACGCTTCAAGGCTTTCCACCGTTTTGCCTGGTTGCTTTTGAAGCTGCTCAGTTCGTCCAGGACAACGATGGGGAAGGGCCACCGCTTGCCCAGGTACTCAACGAGCCATACGACATTTTCCCGGTTTGTCACGTAGATGTCTGCAGGCGTGTCCAGCGCCGCTGCGCGTTGCTTTGCCGTGCCCATGATTTTGACGACCCTCAGATGCCGCAGGTGCTCCCACTTCGCACACTCTTTTGACCAGGTGTCATCCGCGACACGCTTCGGAGCGACGACCAGCACGGGGCCATCCTCCAGGTAGTCGTGCAGCAGCAGGTCCACCGCGGTCAGGGTCGTCACTGTTTTCCCAGTCCCCATGCCCCAGAACAGGGCGCAGGCGGGTTTCTCCGTGATCCAGTCGATCCCGGCTTCCTGGTGCGGGTATGGTGTGAATTCTTTCATCTTCTCCATACGTCCAGCAAGTACATGATCAGATAGCCGACGGCGTACCCGCCCAGGGCGCAGATACAGATACTAATGTAGTTTGTAATCATAAAACCACCTCCTCAAACTCGCCGAGATCGTTCCAGTTCCAGATCGTCCAGTATTCCTGTTCGAGCGCTTCCAGCTTACGCGCCCACCACTTTTGTCGGTTACTGAGCTCTCCGCCCTTTGGCCGCTTCAGCTCGACGAACACGACACGACCGCGGGGCAGCAGGACGATTCGATCCGGGACACCGGCCCAGCCGGGGCAGACCCATTTAAGGCAGAGTCCACCGCGGCGTTTGACCAGTTTGACCAGTCTTGACTCGATTTCCTTCTCAAGCGGTGTCATCGCTGGCACCACCTTGTCGGGATCATGCCACTGTTTGGATTGGCTTCAGTTTCGTCATCTCGTTTAACCAGTTCAGCATAGAACTTGTCAAGCGCGCCGTGCGGGGCTTTCACGATGCCCCGCTTTGTCAATTCCCACCCATCTACCAGGTATTCGTTGACCCTGGTGTCGAAGCGTTCGGAGTTGTTTTCCACAACGGTCTTAATCTGCATTTGACTGCTCCTCCCTCGTATAGTATCGTTGTCTGCCGTAAGGTTTGATCGTCAGCTTGCTATTGCCTTGGTGCCGCCACTCTGGCAGTTTTGCAAGGATGTCCCGAATCTCTTTCGCGGCATACCAGTCCATCCGTTCCGGGTTGCCGTTCAGGGCTTCGGCCCAGATCTCCAGCGTGCAGACGGATGTGCGCCGGGTCGTGCCGACCGCGTCGGTCTCCAGCCACTGTCTACGCGTGTAGATGTCCAGGTCGTCCCATCCGTCCGGCAGAAGTCGGTCGAGATAGTCCGCGATGATCCCCGCCCTCGGGTTTTCCTCTTCATAGGTCTCCTGGATGTCTCTGGCCATCTTTTCGAGTTCGCGCGACAGGTGCAGGCTTTCACCCTTGCGGTAGATCTCCACCGCCTCTGCCCAGATCAGCCGAACGACCTCCGGCGTAAGATCAGCCCACAAGTCAAGGGTTGGCTCGTTCGGGGTATCAACGACCCAGAACCTGCGGTTGCCGGTCGCGTCTCGGAGGAAGGTCTGCTCGTTCGTCGTGCCGATAAAAATGCATTGACGCGGGAACTCCTGCGACCTGCGGCCATACGCAGGGCGGAACCGGTCTTTCTGTTTGGTGATGTACTGCTTAATCGTCTCCGCCTCTGCCTTACGCATCCCGGCCAGCTCACCGACTTCGACGATCCACACGCCGATGGCCTGCTCATACGCTTCTTTGCCTTGCATCGTGCCGAACGTGTCGGAGAACCATCCACCGCCCAGCTTCGCCAGTATGGCGGACTTGCCGATGCCCTGGCGGCCTCGTATGGTCAGCATATAGTCGAACTTACAGCCGGGGCGGTACGCTCTGGCAACAGCCGCCGCCAGTGTTTTCCGCGTGACGGCTCTGGTGTATACGTTATCCTCTGCGCCTAGGTAGTCGATCAGTACGGTCTCCACACGCGGCACGCCGTCCCACACACAGCCGCCCAGGTAATCCCGGACAGGGTGGAAGCGGTTTTTCTCTGCCACGATGTTGACCGCGTCGAAGATCTTTTCCTTGCCGGAGATTTTATAGACCCGTTCCAGGTAGTGCCGCAGTGCGGCATCGTCTGAGTCCGTCCACGGGCTTGATGTTCCCACATCCCGCCACGGCAGACCGCGCTTCACTTCGATGTTATGGGTCAGGTCGTTCACCGCCAGCGCCCCGGCCAGCTTCGGATCGTGCTCTAGAATTACAGCGACGTTGTCGATCGTAACAGCGAGGCCACCCTTGTCTGAGACTTCCAGCCGCTTTTTCCAGTCATCCGATGCCGCGTCGTCTGGCAGCACCTCGAAGTCGTCAGCTTTTGCCTGGAGATCGTCAACCAGCTGCAGCTTGACACGCGGGTCGTTTTGTGCAAGGTCGATCATCGCCTTGAAGCTCGGTCGAGATGTGCCGGGCTTGTCCGGGTCATGGTCTGCGTCCAGTTCGTGGAACTTATGCAGTCGAACCAGGTCCCACGCGTTGCACGTCTGACCGCTTGCCGGGTCTGTGCTGTGGTGGCTGTAGGTGAATTTGTCATCATACACGACCACGCCCGCCGCCGTAGTGCCCTCGGTGTAGGTGTACCGGTTCCCGTCGCAAGGCTGGTATGCCGGGATAAACTCCGCGATGGCGTCCTGGATAGGGTAGTACGCCCGGCAGAACGCGCCGACCAGGCCGTTCTTCTCCAGCGGGTCGCCCTGCTTTGCGCCGCTGCGCTTGATGATCTCGGCTTGGCGGCTGCTCATGGGCCAGCTTGACACGTCTGACCAGTTGTGGTATGTGGCCAAGACATCGTCCGGGTTCAAGAATCCAGCGTCAACGTAGTCGAAGAAAAACTCCCCGTCATAGCTGCAGCTCGGCCAGTACATAAGCCGCTGCGGCTGGAAGCTCGTGTCGTCGAACTTGTCAATGCCCAGTTCTGCCGCAATCCGGCGTCCTATGGCCTGATACTCGTCCGGAGACACGTCCCGGCTCAGCGGGGCGACCAGACGCAGACGCGGCTTGTCCGGTGTGTGCTTGTGCGTCGAGTACACCGCGGCGGCCTTGCCGTACTGGTTTTTCCAGTCCGGCCAGAGATCCGCATCTGCGAAGTCCGCGTCCAGGCACAAGACAGACCTGTGTTGGACATCCGACCGGTTGCCGTGGTTACAGTACCCGCCGACGAACCCGCCGACGTCTTTGATCTCACTCTGCCTGTTCCGGTTCATAGCCCCGTACTCCGCCACCATCTCCGGTGTGCGGGTTACAGTGGCCAGCCGGTCCAGCAGCTCAGACCAGAGCATCGGCCTGTTCTTCCACGTCTTAGTCTTGCGGCTGTTACCCAGGGCGATGTCCAGCGCTTTGTCGTTTGCTATGTTCAAGGCGTTCGCCCTCCTTTGTGTGTTTTAATCCTTCATATAGAACGGCGTGCTGTAGCCGTCGCCGCGGAGCAGCAGACCCGGCGCCCAGTCGATCGGTTCGCCCATGATCTCAGCCACGTCCTGCCAGTGGGACCCCTCCGGCGCTTCGACTATGATCTCATCGTGCACGTGAAACACGATGTCATAACCGGCCTCGTCCAGGCGAACCAGTGCAACAGCCAAACATGAACGCGCAACGGCCTGCACAATGTTCTCGACCAGTTTGCCGCCCCATGTGCTTGTTTTCTCCCACTTGCGTGTCTGCTGGTTCTGACCCATGAAGCACAGGCCGCCGTCGTTGTCAAGTCGTGCTCCCCAGTAGGTGAGAACACGCCCGGACGGGAGTCTGCAGCGCAGGGCATCGGCGTCTTTCCAGTACGCCGCGGCAGAGCCGACCCGGAACATCTTGCCTGGGTTTTTAACCGCCTGCTTTGCAGCACGTTCAACGTCCCGCCACAGCTTCGGGATGGACGGGGACGCCGCTCTCCACTGCGTTACGATGTTCTGCATCTCTTCCTCGCTGAGACCCATCTTGTCCGCACCGAACGCCTTCAGAGCCGCTACACCGCCGCCGTACCCGCAGGCCAGTTCTGCGACCTTGCCCTTTTGACGCAGGTGGCCGTTGACACCGTGTTTTACCACCGGCACGCCGAACATTTGAGACGCGGAACTGCAATAGATGTCCCCGCCTTCGGCAAAGACGTCCATGCGCCACTGCTCACCGGCAAGGTACGCGATGACACGCGCCTCGATGGCGGCATAGTCGCAGACCAGGAAAGTGTGCCCAGGCTTTGCCACCAGTGCGGTACGGATCAGCTGACTCAGCACGTCTGGCACACTGTCATACAGTAGTTCGAGCGTGTCGAGGTCTTTGGCTCTGACGATCTCCCGGACCTGGGCGATCTCGTCCAGGTGGTTCTGTGGTAGATTTTGAAGTTGAACGAGTCGTCCTGCCCATCTCCCAGTGCGGCCTGCGCCGTAATACTGCAGCAATCCTCTGACGCGGTTGTCAGCGCCTGCAGCGTTTACCATGGCTTCGTACTTCTTTGTGCTGGTCTTACCCAGTAGGCTGCGGAGTTCAAGCACCCTGCGCGTTGTGGGGTTTGTGGCGGTCTTTCGCAGGTCTGACACGGTGGCCTTGTTCAGACTTTCACAGGACAGCCCGACGGTCTCCAGCCAGCCCTTCAGTTGGCTCACACTGTTCGGGTTGCCCAGACCGGTCAGACGGGTCAGCTCCTCAGTGTGTTCGGCTTTGAACGCTTCGTCCACGTCGATGGCGGCCTGCGCCAGTTCCATGTCGACCAGTACGCCGCGCTCGTTGATCCGCGCGTCCAGCGCCCAGACCTGGCGTTCAAAGTCAGTCACCGGGTAGCGGCTCAGTCTCTTATAAATCGCCTGACAGACCTCAACGTCTCGGCGGCAGTATTCGATGAACCGGGCCCACTTGTCAGGCGCGTGTGCCGGTAGGTTGCGGGTTCTGCCGCCGTTGGAAATTGTTGGCCTGCACGGTTTACAAAAGTATGATATGAGCGCCGTGCCTTCCTTGATCTTTTGGTCGGTCAGCTGCAGGGCGGCCCCTGCCGCGTCGAGGCTCATGGGCAGACCGTTGTACGCCGCCAGGATCATAGTGTCGTGCCATTGTTCGGGCGGTTGGTAATCATCGAACGCCCGGGCGAAGGCGGCGCGCTCAAACGCTGAGTTGTGCGCCACCTTCACCACGTTAGGATCTGCCAGACCCGCCCGGAAGTCCTGGTATTTTGTGAACTCCGCCAGATCCGTGTGCAGCTTCGTCATGTCGACCATGTGGACGGGCCCATCATCCCAGGCGTAGGCGATCAGCAGGATCTCAAAATCGTCGGCTTCCATGTATTTGAACGCGCCGCATTTCGAGATGTCCGCACTGCTGAAAGTCTCGATATCGACGAACAGCCGACGTTTATGCGAAGATGTCATCGTCGTCACCGTCGAGCGCGTCAAAGTCGTTGGCAGCATCAGACCCGAAACGTTCGCCGTCGGCTACGAACTGCACGCCGTTCAGGTAGCACTTGACGCCCTTCTTCATCTTGCCGTATGTGTAGCCCGCGGCGTTCAGGCTGGCGTTGACATAGCAGCCGGAATAGATGACGCCATCCTCTTCGGTAAGCGCGGACTTGTTACGGTTTACGATTACAGGGCGGCGTGTGCTGTTCGCGGAGATGATATAGCTGCCCTTGTATGCCGGGTTCTTCTCTGCCAGTACATCGCCCAGGTCATCGGTGTCAACGTCGGCGTCCTTCAGACCGCAGGTGAAACCGCGGGGCCATTCGCCGGGCTTGACAAAATCGGCGGAAAATGCTTCCTGACCTGCTTCAAACATTGCGCGCTTCAGGGCAGGAAGGTCGGGGTGGTCCTTACCGACGATGAACACGGCGGAATACTTCGCATCCTGGCTGTCATCGAAGGCGGTAGGTGTGAAGATGTGTTCATAGCTCAGTCTTACGTTGCGCAGTACAATTTTTTTGCTCATTCAGTTAGTCCTCCAGTTTTTCAAAATCATCAGCCGGACTGTATGCCGGTCTTTTATCGTTTTCGGTTGCGATGGTAGGCGCGCCTGTATGCGTCAGGATCTGACCGCCGACCAGTTCGGCTACCTTCTTTTTACCCAGGGCCTTCTCCATAGCGGCCACGCTGAGCAGTTCGGTCTTTGTAATATCCTCCATGGCATACCCGGCGGACTTCAGCAGTTCGACCGTTTCAAGGTCGTCCGCCCACTGACGTGAGCCTCGACCGGCTACCACTTTGAACCCGGGCACCTGTTCACCCTTGAGCATGGTGGTCAGAGCCTGGTCCTTGACGCGCTTCAGCCACAGTGAGATCAGCGGCTCCATCGCCAGCACTTCTGCCACTTCATGCGGGGCCAGCACGGGCAGGGTCGTCTCCATGCCGTGGGCCTTGACATACTCACTGCACACGTCAGTCAACGCTCTGCAGCGGCCCGCGTGTGGGCAGAACTTGCACCATGCCCCGGCGTTGTATTCGCCTTCGCCCTTTGCGGCCTGCTCTGCCACCGGCTTAATCTCTTCGCCCCAGGCCAGAAGTTCGTCCGCCGTCAGTTCGTACACGCTGACGTTATTGATCCGCGGCTGGTATATGTGCAGGCGGACCTGTTCAATGTCGTAGGCGAAGCCGTAGTCGTTCAACGCGCCCAGCCCGTAGCACTTTTCTTGCGGGTTGTCAATGGCAGAAACTGCCACGCCTTTTCCATACTTGTAGTCAATGACGTCCATGGTGTTTCCCTGGATGATGATGCAGTCCGCCGTGCCGAACCCGTCAGGCACCCACGGCGAAAAGTCAACCCGCTGCTCCAACATGACGAGGGCGTCGTCGGTGTGGATCTGCTCCTGGATATAATCGGCGTAGCCTTCAGCGCAGTCGAACATTTCGGCGGTAATACGTTGGTCCATCGCGGCCTGTGTAAATGAGCAGAACCGTTCCGGATTGCGAGCCAACGACTCGCCTGCCGTCCCGCCGTGGGCTATCTGCTCCGCCACTTCATGCGCCAGCGTACCCTCACGGGCGAACTCGCTGGACTCGTTTGTATACGCCCCGGCTGCCATCGCGGAAGGTGGGCAGTTCAACCATCTTTCCGCGCTGGACGCGCTCAGCAGGGCGTGTGGTCGGTTACTGTGTTCGATCATTTATTCACCCCCAAAGTGCTATAATTTTTTCAAGCAGCTCATTGGTGCGTCTGGTCTCAATGAGCAGGGCTTGCAAGTCGTCTGTTTTTTTTGTCTCCTGGTTGAGCGGTTTCAAGCCTCTGCCTGATACAATGTCGGCGTTGGTTGCACTCATTCCGAAGTGCTTCATGGCCGCGGCTTTGATGTTCTGGCAGCTGACATAGCTCGGGCGGCTCAGCGTTGCGGTATCGCCGTGTTTTGCGGCCTTGTACACGCCCAGGACCCGGCTCACGCTGTTCATGCTCCGTCCAGTGACATCCACGATTTCTGTATTAGTGAGCCCCTTTTCATGTAAGAGCCATATACGCCCCGCCTCTTCGGCGGTAATGAATTTCTTAGTCGCCATTTTTAACCTCCATAAATTCGCCGTCTTTAACGGTGTACCACGTGTTCGCCTTGATATGCTCGCCGTCTACGATGGCGGAAGCTACTGACATGATGGGGTAGGTCTCGCCGTCCCAGTCTCCACGCTCCACTCCGAACAGTGCGCATCCGACCGCGCCCCTGACTCGTCCGGATACGCCGGAGACCATAGCCGCCGACGCCTTTCCAGAGACCTCTGCTGCCGAGTAGTCCCCGGTGTTCGTGGCTGCCGAGTAGTCCCCGGTGTTCGTGGCTGCCGAGTAGTCCCCGGTGTTCGTGGCTGCCG
>ERZ808048.21-NODE-21-length-37799-cov-15.619241_pt1 | contig 37799 bp, 53 predicted proteins | sample MGYA00380197_ERZ808048 | MGnify/ENA primary metagenome ERZ808048 (study PRJEB31490, sample SAMN06133377) | cow dung metagenome | isolation source: M1 | host: cow | place: China: Chengdu | collected 2015-05 ... | reverse complement strand
ATGTTTCTTTGAATAGCACACAGTAATGCCCTCTTTTTTCTTTGGAATCACATTCTTGGAAACAAAACTATAGATGGCACTAAGTGTCATTCCAAATTTCTCTTGAATCTCAGCCACACTATACCACTCTGTAATATCGGGATTGGGAGCCTTCTTTGCAAAATAGGCATCAATGTGCTTTTTACTCCAGTAGGTCTTTCCTCTACTGAATGTCTTGGGAATATTATTCTCTTTCGCAACCTTGAATATCCACGATTCCTTTACACCGTACTTTTCTTTAATCTCAACGGTGGTGTAGAACTCGGTGATGTCTGCTCCTTTACCTCTATTCTTTTTTACATAAGGATTCGCATTAAGCATCTTGTCTATATCTTCTCTTCTCACGAATGAAAGTCTGCTGCTTAATTTGTAAGCCGCCAAATGTCCAGCATATATCATCTTATATACCGCTTGTAACGACAGACCTAATAAGACGGATGCTTGTGCTATTGAAAGGTATTCTTTGTCCTTGACATTTTCTTTGGGTTTCTCGGACTTGATAAAATGAGTCTCGGCCTCGACTTGCTTGACTCGTTTTTCTCTAGTAGCCTGTTTATAGGCTAGATTGGCACAACGATGCGAACAATACTTGGTTGAAACCTTCTGGGCTTCAAATTCCGCCCCACACCATTGGCAAATCTTCTTGATTCGAATGCTACTTGTTGCCATTTTCTTTACTGTTTTTGAACTTCATTTATCTTTATTTCTCTCGTTTTGATTGAACCATCTTAAACCATATTCAACCATATTAAACTTTATCCACTACCTTTCTAACGTGATTACTCACTGAAAATCTAAGGGGGGAAAAACGAAGGGGGTGGAGGATGAGTTTGGGGGGGCTCTGAGGGTCAGGGAGTTAGTGAAGGAGGGGTGAAAAACGAAAGGGGGGAGGGTGTTGCATTTGTGTTACATTTGTGTTGCATTGTGGTGGTGGTTTATGGGGATTTGCGCCTGAGAATGTTACATCGTGGGTTGTGGTGTAAGATTTGAGGGCGCTTTTTTGTGCGCTTTCCCTTTGTTTATGGGGTGTGTGGCGGGTTTGTGCGTGTTCGGTTTGTGAGGGCGCGTTGGCGCTCGTGGGCGTTCATCAGCGTGGAGGGGTGTGAGGGGCTTGTGGGGCTTATTTTGGGCGTTTTGGGGGGTGTTTTGCGTTTGTAAGGTGCTGATTGATTAGCGGTTGAATAGTATTTGAGTGCTATTCAACCGCTTTTTTGTGTTACAGGGTGTTTTTGGGGAATCCAGGTGCTTTTTTGGGGTGCGAATTTTTTCCGTGAAAAGTGCTTATTTTGTTTAGTTTGTCATTTAGCTTGTCATTTAGCTTGTCTTTTTTTTGAGTAATTAACACGCGTAAAATACGCAAAATGCTTATAATGTTATAAAAAACCGCCTTATTTTCTATGATTTGGGGTACACATTGCATAGAAAATAGGCGGTTTTTATCGTCAAAATTATAAATAAGCGCTGATAATTAGAATGTTATAGAAATGTGGGGTAAAAAAGATGTTGTTTTGGTTTTTCGGAATCCCATTGGAGTAGATAGTAAAGAGCGAGGCATTTTTTTTACTTATTAATTTTATGTGTAAAGAAAATGCGATCTTTTTTACATGTTGTTATAGCGTTCGTACCTGGAGTAACGCGCGGTATATTCTTATTATATTATTATAAGGTATGACCACATCGGGAAAGTCTTCTCGGTTGTAAGATCTACCGATATAGCCATCTGGATGAGGATAGAGGCGGCGCAGAATCATGCCGTTGGTGCGCGTGTTAATGCCGTATAAGAGTCCCGGCATGGGGTCTTCCTCTCCAAGCGGGTAGGCGTGGAGCGCTATCTTGTCATCCTTACGCAATTCGGGTTCCAGGGAGTTGTCGCGCACACGATGCCACACAGAAATTGGCAAGTCATCTACTCGCACAGGGCAAATTTCCATACCATCTGTTGATTCTTGAACTACCTCTAAAATATCAACATTTTGACGGCGAGATAATGCAGTTGGGATTATGGGGGGATTTTCAATCGCCGTTTCTTCAGAATAATCGACATTCAAACTGTCTGTTATCATAGATCCATCTCCAGACAACAACCAATTTCCTGAAACTCCAACGCAATTTGCGTATATCAACTCTGCATCAAAACTTCCTCTTGTTTCCCAAGAGTTTATTGTTTGAGGTTTTATCCCTAACATGTTGGCAAACTTAGCTTTATTACCACCGGCGAAATGGTTTACCAACTGTTCTATCATTGCTTTTTTATCCATATAAAGAAAAATTAACGACAAAACACGAAAAAATATTCGCGTTTTGTTTGTTATATATTCGCAATATGCTTATCTTTGCATCGAAATCAAAATATTTAATCGCTACAAATATACGAATTTCCACGGAAACAACACAATTCGTATAGATTTGGAAAACAGTACGCGTATGAAGAAGGTAATTGTTAAGCATGGCGTAGGTCAGAAGTTGGCCGAGATATTCGAATGCAGTTTGCCACTTGTGAGTCAGTCGCTCAACTATCACCCAGCGGTGAAGGACAACTTAAAGAGCCAGAAGATTCGCAAGGTAGCCAAGGAGCAATTTGGCGGTGTAGAAATTGAAGTTTAACCTATTGAATATTGAGAGGTATGAGAGTTTTAGCAGTTTTATCCATCTGCAGTGCAGTAGTGTTGGTGGTAGTTACATTGGTATGGTGTGTATTCTTCGCTTCGAATGAGTATCAAAGTGGTGCTGCTATTCTTGGCGGTATGAGCGCAAGCATGTTGCTCGCAGGGTACGGAATTGAACGCATAGAAAAAGAGTGATGGAATATTATCATAACGTGATGTGCGTCACGTATGATGATTTGGTTGCTATTTTTCCATTCAACACAATAGCCGGACTTTGCAAACAAAAGCGTTGCACAGTTCTTCGTCCTGGCTTCGGCCGTGACACCTACGCCCTCATCAGTTGGGCAAGTCTTCCGGCGAAATACCAACAGAAGTTTATAGCATTGGTTGGCGACCCGTACAAGTTGCTTGAGGAACGCGACAAGCAGATGCGATGTGAGCAACGCGATGACGCGGAGGCGGTGAAGTTCTTTAGCGGGTTTACCTACATGCTAAGAGGACGTAAGACTTTGCTGAACGACAAGCAACGGACTGAGCACATCAGGAACGCCACGGCGCTCAAGTTGCTCCTGACGGAACACAACAGACGCGTGGCACTGACGAAGGCGAGCAACAACACGAGGAATGACTTGTGGAAAATCTTGTTGGAGAGCAGCGAGCGCTTGAGGGCTAAATATCCTCATACGCTTCCGAGGTCGGAAAGCGGACTTCGCGAGAAGGTGCTTCTGTATAAGGACATGGGACTGACCGCCGTAATCAGCGGTAAGCTCGCCAATAGCAACACCAAGAAGATTACCGAGGATGGTGAGCGATTGCTTGTTGCATTGAGGAGAAGCAGGGTTCCCGTTCTGTCAATCGCGGAAATTCTTGAGCGCTATAACGAGGAGGCACGCAAGGCGGGTTGGAAGGAAGTGAAGAGCGAAAGGACGTTGCAGTTGTGGTTTGACAAACCGGAGAACAAGACGAAGTGGTTTGACGCTGTTTATGGCGAACAGAAGGCCCATCAGAAGTTTGACCGCAAGCACTCCACAGAACTTCCCATGGAAAGAGACCAAATCTGGTATGGTGACGGAACGAAGCTCAACCTGTATTACAGGGATGAGGAAGGCAGGATTCAGACGATCAATGTTTACGAGGTTATGGACGCGGCGACGGAAATGTTGTTGGGCTACCATATCAGCGAGACGGAAGATTACGATGCACAATATCGCGCCTACAGAATGGCGGTTGAGACGAGCGGGCATAAGCCTGTGGAAATCGTCTATGATAACCAGGGCGGACACAAGAAACTTGCCAATCAGCAATTTTTTAGCAAGCTGGCATTGAGACACCGTCCGACGGCGCCTTACAATGGTTCGAGTAAGACGATTGAGCATGCGTTTTATCGCTTCCAGAGCGGGGTGCTCGCCAAGCACTTCAACTTCACGGGGCAGAACGTGACAACAAAGATGGACAGAAGTAAACCCAACATTGAGTTTATTGAAGCCAACAAGCACGCTTTGCCTACGCTTGAGGAACTGAAAGCGCTGTATGCCGAAGCACGTAAGCAATGGAACGAGGGGCAACACCCGAAGACGGGGGAACGTCGATGCGACATGTACGCACGTCAGACGAATGCACTTTGTCCGGAAGTGACTGAGTATGATATGATGGCTATGTTCTGGGTGATGACGAGCAGACCGAGCACTTATACAGCGAACGGACTCCGCGTGAACATCAAGGGTCAGGAATATTTGTATGAGGTGTATGCCGAAGCAGGTTTACCGGACTTTGAATGGACGAGTCAGCACGTTGATGAGAAGTTCTACGTTCAGTATGACCCCATGGACATGCAGAGCGTTAGACTCATCAGCAGTGAGGCGGATGAAGGTCAGCGAAGAGTGGTTTCAGTGGCCAGTCAGAAGATGGTTGTTCACCGTTCGAGCAGTGAACAAACGGCAGAAGAACGGAAGTTTATCAGAGATTGCCGTGAGGCTGTGAACCAACTTCGTGCGGAACGCTTGGCAGAGGCGAGGGAAATAGAGGTAGAATTTGGTGTGAATCCGGAACAGCATGGACTTGTCAGTCCGAAGCCGAAGAACTTGCCGAAGGAATTGCAGGAGCAACTTGAAAAGAGGGTTGCGAGGGCACGGAGGAAAAAGATTGAGGCGGAAGGACTTGGGGCTTATACGAAGAGTGTGAGCATGCAGGACTGGATTGATGATGAGGAGGGGGGTAGTAAGGATTTGAGGAATATTCGGGCGAAGTATTGATTTGAGGGTTGCGACGGCGTCGCTACTTACGGGACCTGGGGTTGTGACGGCGTCGCAACTTATGGGATAGGATTAGATAATAACTTTATATAAGCAGGATTATGACAATAGACAAAGAAAAGGTAAGGGGAGCGCTGTTGCGCTACATTGAGCGCTACCCTTCACAGAACAAGGCGGCTGCTTCGTTGAAGGGCGTGAGTGCTGCCACTGTTAGCTCCATTGTAAATGGTAAGTATGGAACTGTTGGCGACGACATGTGGAGGCAGGTTGCTTCACAGGTGGGTTGTCAAGATGAGTGGGTAATCGTAGAGACTTCAGCATTTGTTGAAATGACTACGGCATTTGCTGACGCTCAGGAGTTGAAGAATGTGATGTGGATCGTGGGGGAAGCAGGATGCGGAAAGACCACGGCTGGAAAGACTTATGCGAGTGAGCATAAAGAAGTCTTCTACGTTCAGTGTTCGGAAGAGTTGAAGCGTGGGGATTTCCTGAAAGAGATTGCACGAGTGGTGGGTGTGAAGGTTGGTGGCGGTGCCAGTCTTTCGGAAATGTGGCACTACATTATTGATGGGTTGATTTCGTTGAACAGACCTCTACTTATCTTTGACGAGGCGGACAAGTTGTCGGAACGCGTGTTTCAATACTTCGTGAGTATGTACAACAAGTTGGAGGAGCATGCGGGTATCATCTTCATGAGCACCGACTACATCTGCAGAAGAATGGAGAATGGGTTGCGCTACGAGAAGATGGGTTATAAGGAGTTGTTCTCTCGCATTGGTCGAAAGTATTTTATTTTGGATCCAGCGCGAACGAGTGATGTTGCTGCTATTTGCAGAGCAAATGGGGTGACGGAGGAGAAGGACATTAAACGCGTGTTGGCGGAGAGTGGTACGGATGTTGTGGTGTTTGGGAAGAAGAAGCGCGACGGGGTGAGTGTGGAGTATGACTTCCGTAGAGTTAAGAAGAGTGTTAAACGAACTTTATTGCTAAAGAAATAATTTATGGCTTACATTGATTATACAAGATCCCACTCTGGGTGTCCGTACGAAACAACTCTTTGTTTAACTGCGGGTGAATGTAATATATTACTTCCAGTGGTTAAGAAGGCGCTGTCAGCAAAAGAAAAAATATTCGACAAGTATAAAGATATACACGAATCCGGAGAGGCCACTGAAAGGCAACAGAATTTACTCATGAAAGCAGAAGATGATGTTGAAACTCTTCGTTCGATAATCAAAGAAATTGAAACATACCTAACAAATTAAGATGTATGAAAAGGGTTAATTTACAAGTAAGAGCCATACAAACAGTAAACTTCGATACTGATGTACCTGACGAACTTTATGAGAAACTTACTGAATGTTTCAATAATGGTTTTGTGTTGGATAAAGATGCGACACTAGAAGAAGCGATTGATGTTGTCGAGTTTCTTTCCTATGTCTGCCCTCAGCAAGATCCAATTGATTTTGAATTTGAAATAGAAGATTTGAATGATGATGTTTAACAATGGCAATCCCTTCTGTTATCTGCGAAGGGAACCCTGGAAGAAGTTAGAAGGCACGAGGGATGAGATTGATGAGTTTGAACGCATCCCAGTGTATGAGGACGGGAGTAGTTACTTCGTGCTTCATGTGGGCGAGTTGCAAGGTGTTTGGGTAGCGGGATATGATTACAATCTTGGAAGCACGGGTGGTTATGCCCGCCCAGGATTGAGTTGGGGATGGTTTGACACGAAGGTTGGGGCGCTTGTTTATACTTTGAGCGCGCTGATTGTGAACCTTGGACTTTACGGCAAGATTAAGAAGGCGCTTGTGGAAAGGCTGAATGAGTTTAGGCAGATGGATTTGTTTGGTGGTGATAGTATAAATAGTAATTATAGTTGCAATAGTTAGTATGACCAAGACTACAAAAACTAAACGCGCGATGACCGCCAAGGAAGTCATCAATGCCAAGAAGAAGACCTTTGCCATGGAGGGTGCCTGGTATGACTTTATCGGGTTGCCGGAGCAGACAGGGGTTTGGTTTATCTGGGGCAACTCTGGTAATGGCAAGAGTTCGTTTGCAATGCAATTGTGCCGAGAGCTTGCGAAGCATAGTCCTGTTGCTTACAACTCTCTGGAGGAGGGGGATTCGCTGACTATGCAGCGCAATCTTGTGAGGCATGGGATGGGCGAACTTGGAAGTAGGTTCGTATTGATCCGTGAAAGCATTGAAGAACTGAAGGCACGACTACGCAAGCGTAAGGCTTATCGAATTATTGTTATAGACTCCTTCCAATACACGCAGATGAGTTATCGCGAGTATATCCGGTTGAAGGACGAGTTTCCCGATCGGTTGTTTATCTTCATCAGTCATGCCGAGGGCAAGCATCCAGCGGGTAAGGCAGCGAAGAGCGTTATGTATGATGCGAGTTTGAAGGTTTGGGTGGAAGGTTATAAGGCGGTGAGCAAGGGGAGGTTTATTGGTCCCAAGGGTGAGCTTGTGATTTGGAGGGATGGTGCGGAGGCTTATTGGGGTGGAGGTGTAACGAAGTAAGACTATGAAAGAAAATGCTATCTATCAATTACTCATCAATAGCATGTCGGCAAGCACCGTGGTTGATGACTGGTATGAGAGTTCACATGCTGCAGATTTGCGCATTCGTAAGGCGAAGACGAAGGGGCATGTGGTTATTGAAACGACAGATACGCTATTTGCGAAGCGGTTGCTTTTAAGGTATAGGTGTAAGGTTAATATTATCGAATAAGTATTATGGATTTAGTAGAAATTTTGAAAGATGTTCCAGAGGGGACAAAGTTGTGGTCGGTTATTCATGGCGAGGTGAAGCTTTTAGGGGTCACTCTTGAAGAAGTTAAATACCCTATTATGTGTGAAGCGTGGGGCAGTGGTATTGAGAAAGTCACATTCACTAAGGATGGTAAGTACTTTTCAAAGTTTAATGGTGAATGCATATTATTCCCATCTAAAATTTGCCGTGATTGGGGAGCGGTCCAGCCTACAAAGTTTAACCCCAACACATTGAAACCTTTTGATAAGGTGTTGGTGAGATTGGCGAATGATGGTGAATGGGTTGCAACTGTGTTTAGCCATATTAGCAATGAAATGGGAGGGGATGGTTGCCCCATTTACATGGCAGGTATTGGGTATTGGAATTTTTGCATCCCTTATAACGAAGAAACGAAGCATTTAGTTGGAACAAAAAACGATCCACCATTATTTTACCGTGTATGATAGAGATAGTAGAACAAATAGTGGAGCATGTCCGCAAGAAAATTGAGGATTATTCCTCTTTGGACCAATATTCCATTCTTCAGGAGGTTATTCAAGAGCTGAATAATGAAGCAGACATCCAACTTCGCCTGGAGTATATGACGAAGGAGGAGACGGATGAGTGAAGTAAGACAAGTATTAGACATTTTAAACCCTCCCTTCCATCAGACACATGAAGAGTTTCGCGTTGAGGGATTGCGGTGTAGTTATTGCTTCGGCATGGGGACACTCGTTGATCATGGAGAATGTCCCAAGTGTAAGGGGCGTGGCACTATGACGGCTAAGGTGGTGGTGGATTGGGAATAATATGATGACGATGAGGACTTATCATAAATTCTACGGAATGCTCAACGCGTTACCTTATGATGGTGACAGAAGCGAACTTAAGGCGTCGCTTGTTGATAGCATCAGTCTTGGTAGAACGACACACCTGCGAGAGTTGAGCGAATCTGAATATGAGGCGCTCTGCGTGAAGTTAAGTCTTTTGGTTAAGAAAGAATTGACTGAAGGTCGCAAGGTTATTAAGCGTAAGCGCAGGGTGGTTCTGTTGCTCCTTCAGGAGTATGGACTGGACACCAAGCATTGGGCGGTCGTGGATGGTTTTTGCCTTCAAGCGTGTATCGCAGGGAAACGCTTTAAGGACTTGACGGTAAATGAACTTGAGACTTTGTCTCGAAAGATGCGTAGTATATTGAACAAACAAACCCCTAAAACAATTTAATAAAATGGACAAACAAACATTGATTAACAGCCTTTCGGCTGAAGAGCGTGCGGCGCTCATCCAGGAATTGCAACAGAAAGACAAAGAAGATCGTATCAATCGCCGTGAAGCGTATGAAGCTCTCCGCAATCAGTTGGTCTATGAGACTGAACAAAAGTTGGGCGCTATTGTTGCTGACGTTGCTGCATTTAAGGAGTGGTTGGAGAAGGAGATTGAAGGGTTCCGCAATGTGATGGCAGAGTATGGTCAACTCAAGAACGACGAGCAACAGAACTTCACTCTGACGAGTGGTGACTTCCGACTCATCGTTAAGAGCAGCAAGGTGAAGCGCTTTGATGAGCGTGCTGATATGGCTGCGGTGAAGTTGATTGACTATCTGAAGGATTTTGTGGCGCAGTCGGATAAAGGCGTAGATGACCCCATGTATCAACTCGCGATGACGCTGTTGGAACGTAATAAACAGGGCGATTTGGACTATAAGAGCATCAGCAAGCTCTACGACATGGAAGATAAGTTTGGCGAGGAGTACAAAGCGATTATGGATTTGTTCCGTGAGAGCAATGTAGTTCAGGCGACGGCGGTGAATTACTACTTCCATAAGCGCGATAAGGATGGCGTTTGGAGACAGGTTGAACCCAGTTTTTGCAGGTTATGATGAGCACCTTAGAAATCTCTGTTTGGTTGCTTCTGTTTGTTGGTGTGACGTGTATTGGCGTGTCGGTCATTCATGATTGCATAGTGCTAAGGAAGCAACTTAAAAAAGAACAAGAAGACTGGCAGTTGTTTAAGGAAAGTCTTCAAGTTGATTCTTTGTGGATTGAGCGCGACGCGGAACTTCCTGCAAACCCATTTCACACCAGGAAAAAAAAGAATGGCAATAATTCAGGATACTCGTGAGGATTCCTTTAATGATTTGTGGATTAAATTTAAGGATTTTGAAACGGGGGAAGAATCTACCTGTCAAGTCTTTGATTTTTATGAAAAGTTTGAATCGTTTAACAAAAACAGCGACCAAATGTAGGTCGCTGTTTATTCACTTTTTGGGTTATGGGTAGAAATAAAGATTTATTGCAGTCTCGTGATCAAAAGATTTTTGACCGTTACATCTATTGGACGGAAGTTCGGCGTTTGCGCTTTGACGATGCAGTAAAAATCTTGAGTCAGGACGAGTTTTTTGTCAGTGAATTTGTCGTGCTATCCGTAGTGAGAAAAGCTGTGCGGGAAGGTTGGAAGAGTCAGACAGGCAAATCGCCTACTAAATCCAAGTTCTCGGGTTTCAGGGTTAAATCCGAGACGTCTTCAAAGTGATGGTGCGAATAGGAGCGGTTTCTTTCATTTGTGTAAACTCCTTGGCGCTGTAGGTATAGAATTGATCGTAAATCTTAATGCCCCGGAATCCGACCATGCTTTTAGAGGATGTTCGCGTGAGTGCTCCTTCTTCGTTAGGTCGGTGGCCTTCGAGAATCGTATGTAGGCGGTGGACGACAGCTTGTCGGTCTGCCGCCTTATTTGTTGTCCCACTTCCTGCGTGCGTGTCGTCGTAGCAATCGATGAGGAGACGGACGCGGACGGTTCCGACGCCTGTTTGCGCTCCATCAGAAATGGATGACCATTCAACGCCTTCGGTGTTAATGAGGACAGCTGGGAAGGTAAGCGGGTAGGTGTCGGTGTCGGGTTGCTGGAGTGCTTCGAGTTGCCCGTACTCTTCATCGACGTAGGAGAGTTCGGGCATGTTGAGGGAAATGTGGGTGATGAGGTTTGCTAGGGTTTGCATGTTTGTAAAATTTGGGGTAGCGATGGTATTGCTACCGAGTGAACGATTGGTGGAGGAGGGTTGCGACGGCGTCGCAACTTACGGGATTTGGGGTTACCGTATTGAGGATATGCGTTGGAGGGTTTGGAGGATGACTTTGTCAATCTTTTCGCGCAGTTCTGCAGAGTCTCCTATGAATTGGCGCTGGGGAATGTCTGCGGTGATGTTGAGTTTTGACTTCTTGGTTAAAGCCAGGGCACGCCATTTGAGCGCTTCGTCGGGGAGGTCTTTTGGGATTTTCTCGCCTTTTTTGATTTTGGCGATGCTGTAAAACTTTGCCCAGGCGAAGCGTCTCATCTTTTTGGTTACAGATGGGTGCGTGTTGATAGTTCCTCCGTAGTTGTGGATGGCAGCGTAGGGCACGGGGTTGGTGATGCGCACTTGTCCTGGACTAGGTTCAGCCTGTATGGAACGTGAGAGGTGGGGCGCAGAGGATATGAGCGGTGTTCGCGCTGCATCTGCGCCAGTGCCTTCTCGTTGTCGGCGTGTTTCCTTCCAGGGGTGGAGACCATTGTCGCGCCAACCAGCGTCACGGAAGTTTTGGTTGAAGTGGTTGACGGCAATCACTCCTACCCTACGCGGAAGGCGGTCGTTGAGTTCACGGCGCAGTTCTCGGTCAAAGGCATGAACGATGTCGGTTATTGAAGGGTTGTTCATAGGTTATTTACTGATAGCGTCAAGTTTGCGGATTGCGTCCTGTTGTTCAGGTGTCAATGGGATGTGTTCCGTCTTTGCATTATCAGCCTCCATCTTTATTCTTTTAGCCTCCAGGTTTAATTGTTCAATCTGTTTTACTTTTTCTGTAGAAATAAGAAAAGAACCGCCAAAGAATTTACTGTTTTTCATAGGCGATGTCTCGTCACGACGAATAAAGAATTCTACATCTGTAACAGCTTGTGACGCCTTGGCGCTAAAAATGTTTGACGAATACTCAAGTCTCGCTATTTTCTTCTTTTTGAGACTTTCTTGTATGGTCTTGATTTTGTTTTTAAGGCTCGGGCAAGTGGAGAAGATTAGCTCAGGACTGAGATTGGTGACGAATCCCGTACTGATGTTTGCACCATTCTCATATATTATTTTAGCATTAGCATTAACGAAAGTAATGCCATTTCGTTTTTTAACAGTGTTAATAGTAGTCAATGCTGGTGCGAAAAGGAAGAAGCGAATGTTGCGTTGTTGGTAGAAGTCAATGATTTTAGATAATATGGAGAATGGAGGATTGTCTACCACAATGCAGTCCTCTGGATATTCATGATGTTCATAATCACCTCCAGGATAGAACGGACGAATGACGGGCGCACTGTCAGGAATGCCGTAGGCTTGCTTTACATGCTCGAACACTGCGTCGTAAATAGCAGGTGGTGTGTAGCAGTCGTCTGTAGTCTTTTTAGGCTTAAATTTCTCAACGAATCCGTCGTAATCGTTAAATTTTTCTTTGTTCATGGTGTTTTTGTTGTTTAGAATTTGGTTGGTTGATTAAGATGTTTGTATATTTGCAGTGCACATCTAATGTGTAGGGACAGGGTCTTATGATCGTGTACCGCCTCGAGGTTGGTTATCACTGACCTCATTTTTTTATCTCTTTTAGTACCTGTTCCTCGGAAAAATAAAAGAATATTCTTCCCTTGCACTTTCTGCGTGCTTCAGCTAATTTCTCATAATATTCGTTGGTATGAGAAGGTATCTCTAAGACGACAGCTTCGCCGCCTTGTTTTTCTAAGGCTTTTTTTGTATATTTTACAATATTTCCGGCCCCTCCTGTAATACATTTCAAGTCTGCTTTTATTCCATCAATACGAATGTCGTAAGTCTGTCCTTTGGGACGGTTGACACCTTGAAGGAATTCCACAAAATGGCCATTGTCTGCTAAAACTTTACACATTCGAAGTTCTTTATCAAACTTTTCTTTTTCTTGTTTGTTCACGTTAGCTTCATTTATACGCTCTTTGTTTGTTACAACAAAGCCATTTGTTGATATGTATGTTTTATCCCAAACATCATCTTTGTAACTTGCTAACTTTTTCTGTAAATCAGTTCCTTTTTTGACAATTGTGGCATTAGTGCAATGGTAGCAATCGTTTTCTATATTCTTATACCACCCTATAAATTTGTTTTTTATACCCTTGTTAAACTTACACTTATCACAAGACTTAGGAAAGTAAGGGTGTGATTTGTCAAAGATTTGTTTAGTCTTGGCGGGGTTCTCCTTGAGTCCTGGTTGTGGACGTTCCTTGTTGGTTTCGCCGGGGATGTCGGTTATGGGGTCGTCTGTTGCTTCGAGGGTGCACTTGCAGTTCCAGCGATCGCCAGGGCGGTGTTTGTTCCAGAAGGGGTCGTTGATGGGGCGCGTTACCTTGCGCTCCCAAAATAGGCGGTGACTCTCTTCGGGGTTAGGGGATGTTGTTGGCATCCATCGGAGGTTGGGGAATATATCCTTATTGCGCTCGAAGTTTAACCAGTCGGCAGCGTTATGGGCGCGGATGACGGCGGTGTTGTATTCCGTTTGCAGCCATGGTCCAACGAAGTGACTGGCAATGCTTGCGACCTCCTCTTTCCATATACGGAAAGGTTTGAGTTTTCCGTTTTCGTCCATCAACTTTTCTGCCATTATATTACCCATTGAATGGACTTTGAACGCTGCAAAAACACCATTTGAAAGTTTTAGTTCGCTGTAAAAGTCCTGTTCAAGTGTTGGTGGAAGACTGGATTGCGAAATACCTTCGGCGCATGCCTGGTTTAAGTATTTCAACACCTCGCGCCAGATGGTGGGTTCGATTTCGGTTTCAACGTCGAATTTCTTGCCGTAGAGTTTTCGGAGATATGCTTCAATGATCTTTGGGGAGAAGTGAATGGTGGTTTCTGCTTGATTGTGGAACCCGCCACATGTTGGGCATGGTTGTAGGTAATACAATTCATTTACCATTCGTCGGAGTCCGCCCCTTGGTCTTGCGGGGCGAGTCCGAAAAAATCCATCAGTTGTTGCTTGAAGGATTTATCTTCCTTTGGGAGTTGTTTAGCACTAAATGCCGATTGGAGTGCCTTTTTTTGTTCCTCCTTCGCCTTCTTAATTTCTTCGTAGTTGGCGGGTTTGCGCACCGAAAAAGTTTCGTAGAGGTAGTCGTCATCCATAGGTAGTCCCATAGCATTTAGTTTGGTGACGATGTCGATGTGTTGTGAGGGGTTGATACCTTCTTTTTTGGCGTACACGAACTTTCCGCCGTCGGTGTTGAACCCAAGAGACTTGAGGATGTCGGTGAACTCGTAGTTGAGGATGTCCAAGATAAATTCACGGTCTTCTTCGTTCATGTCCGTCTCCTCTTCCTGGTGGACGGTGCCGAGAGCTTGGGTGCCTGTTTCCTTCGCGTCAGTGGTCAAGGTGTTGCCCAAGACACGGATGCTGATTTGACTGTCCCAATATTCGGTGAACGTACGGAAGAGTTCGGATGATCCTGATTTATTGCCAGATTCCAGTAAGTTCAACGACGACTCTTTAGGATGAATATATACCGAATTGCTGCCTTGTTGTCGTGCGTCAGCGATGAGACGACGGCGTGCTTCTTCGTCGCCAGCGTCGTAAGTGTATTCGCGGATAGGCATGCCAAAGATGTTGCAAAACCTCGCCCAATCAGCCATATTGCCACGCTTGTAGAGTACTGCAGGGAGTATTTCAGCGAATGCTCCTAATGCACGCTCGTTACCGACGAAGAGTGTGTTGGGGAAAGATTCAATAGGTCGTCCTGATTGGTCGCCCTGAAATTTTAGGACCTCTCGACGGATAGGGTTGTAATGTTTGCGGTTGATGAGCGAATAGGTGATGTAACCTTGGTCGTCAAGGAAAAATTGGAAGAGGGAGAACCCCCAAAATTGCGACATAACGAGATCCTCTCGAAACTTCTTGAACCATGGAGACGCCAACTGTTCGTTGATGAGTTCGTCCGGTTCACCGTCACGCTGGAACTCAATAGGTATGCGTTTGACGGCACGTACACGTTTAGCGAGCACTCCTGAAAAGTGAAGGTCAAGCATGGCGCTTTCGTACATGTCGTAAAGGCGCACACGATGAGAGTAGTCAATGCTTACAGCAGCTTTAACGGCAGACATATAGGCATTGAGGTCGAAGAGGAACAATTCGGGCATCTGAAGCACGATGTCCGGTTCATGTCGAAGGGTGAATCCTCCTTGAGTTATTTGTTTGTTTTTTTTCATTTCAATAAGTTTAAAGGACGACAGGTCGTAAAGAGTCTGCTTGAATCTGCCAAGGACTATTGTTGGTTAATTCTTTTTGGGGGAGTCGTGGTGCCCCATCAATCGTAATCTCTCCATTCATTATGCCTTTCAACCATTCGATGGCACGCTTGTAGCGATCTTCTCGAATCTTCGAAAGTTTGAATGGGTTATGCTGACAGAAGATGTGGTAGACAGAAATGTCGATGGCGAACATGAGAATGAGCGGATGGCGATCTTCGCCACTTTCGGAGAATATAAGGTTGCAATCATAAGTCTTGCTCATGTAACTGCGCATTTCTGCAATAGCTCGGTCTTCACAGATTTCAATAATGGCTGCATCCTGATCTTCTGAATCTGTTCGGAGGAGCGAGTTGAGAATTTCGCGGTGAATTGTAGCATCGTAGTCTTGAATGTTGATGAACTGGCTCATAAGAAATCTATGAAATTGTAAGTATATTGTTTGAATTTAGGTAGATAAAGTTTTGCCCATAACCAGGGGATGGGGATTAATGTGTGCCAGGATCTACCATCAAGCACTTTGTAACAGTTAACGGAAGAGATATTATTGTGTACAGCACATGTACGCCAACAAGGTTTCTTTATGTTCACAGACGTCAACATAAAATTTTCTGGATAGAACTCTTTAAAGGTGTCTGCAATACATTGCATTTCCCATAGCGTGCAATCGCCTTCGTAGGTTAGCATGACATAAACTTTGTCGTCTTGCCGTTTTACAAAGTTGTAAAACTCATCTGCAATCTGCTGGAAAGTTCTCTTTGTTCGCCACAAACCGTGGGCGAAGTAGAATTGTCCGTTGTGTCGTTTGAACTTTTTAACTCTAAAGTCAAAGTATCTGCAGCCGTTTAAATACTGTTCAATAAGCGTTTTGCTTTGGCATTTAGAGAAGGGAGCCACCAAGAAAGAGAGTAGTCCTCCCCCTTTTTCACCTGTGGCGCTGTTGTGAGTTGCGATATTCATAATCTTAAAGTATTATTGGTCTCTTCAAAAGACATGGTGATGATAGGTTCTACTTCTTGAGTTTTGACTTGTAGCATCGTGATGGCGCCCTCTATGGCGTCAGGTCCGTCGGCAGGATAAGGCATGGTGAGTTCAAAGAGTTGGAACTGATTGACAAGTTCCTGCATCATCTTATTGTCTCGCTCGTCTTCGTTGAATATCCATTGGCAGTTGCGGTCAATGGGTTCCAGATTCGCCTCTATGCGTGTTGCCTTGTCTGTTTTCTTTCGCTCGTCTGGACGGATGTAGAGGTTGCTTTTTCGCTTCTTGCATTCGTCAAGGATGAGTGGACGAAATACTTGCTGGTAGAACGGATCTTGAAGTTTGTTGTTTTCGATGTAGTTGTACACCGTAGTCTTATTGCCTACCCAGTCGTTCAATTGGAAGTACCAATCGATGAAGTTTGCGTTGGTTTCGTGTGCCAGGAATCCCTTAATGATGTAGTAGGTTCCTTTGTGCTTGCCCACTAACCACAGCGCCTTGAATGAACTGCTTTTCTTTTTGGTGTCAGACGTTGCGGGGTCGCCGTATGCAATCAGGAACTTGAAGCGTGATAGTGGGGGAACCTTACCAAAGGGAATGTTCTTAAAGACTGTTCCTTCGGTGATGGGGTTGTTGAAATATTCGTTTTGAACCGCCTTGGTAGAAATCTTGCTCAAGGTAGCATCAATGTGTTCCTCCGTGTTCTTGGAAGGCCATGTACTTTTACCTTCTTTGTCGCGGATGTTCACGACATCCCAATTGTTAGACAAAGCACCAGCACGCGTGATGCAACAGTCTTTGGCGATGATGTTGCCGCACCAAAGCACCAAGGTTGGTTCAGAGATAGAACGCGTTGGGTAAAGCGCTTGTTCGAACCACTCCCATTTCTTTTGTAGAATTTCGGGGTTACGGCAATCCTTGTCCGTGTCGAAGTCGTCCAAATAGATAACGTCAGGACGAATGTCTTCATTCCTGGCACCACGAGGGGCAGACCCAGCGCCCATGGCGACGAATCGAGCACCACATTTGCATGTGAAGTCCGTCTTTCCCCATGCCCCAACAAGTTCCTGTTTGCCGTAGAACTGCTTGAGGCGACTGTTGCGCTCAAAGTTCAGACGATAGGGCGTGATGAGTTTTTCGGCACTATCCTCAGTAGCAGACGCAAGGACAACGAACTTCTTTTTACCGGTCAACGTGAGGTACATAAGGACAAACATGCATACTGTTGACTTCGCCAATTCGCGCGACCATGAGAGGACTTCATACCATTCGGGGTGTTTAACCAGTCTTCTAATAGCTTTCAAATGGAAGGGCGCAAACTCGTATTTAGCATATTTTGGAAAGAAGAATTGGATCCATGCGATAGGGTCATCCTCCAACTGCTTACGGCGCTTTTCTATGTCATGACGGGTTAGGTTGGTGTCAATGGGAGTGTCGGCGGAATAGGCTTTGTTAAAATCTTGCCATTCACGTAGTGCAATAAGTTCTTCCTGCTTCATCGTGCTATCTGGTCTTTAATGAATGCGTCAAATAGATTATTGAAGGTCTTTCCTGCTTCAGGGTCTAAGGGGCGCAACCAAGTAAGAAAGCGCATACCTACGCTTACGATGTCGGCAACACCTACGTCTTTTTGTAGTTTTTGGATGCTACCTGCTAATTTTGATATAGCATCTGCCTCTTGTGGTGTAGCGAATCGTTTACCAGGTTCTCGCTCGTTAATCTTGTTGTTAATTTCGATAATCTGACGGTTGAACCCAGCAATAATCTTTTCAGGAGTGATGGTCGCGGATGCTCGTAAGTCTTCCCAGTTGTCTGTTTTTACCCACCTTCCTACGGTTTGGCGGGTCATACCAATCTTTTCGGCGATTTCTTCCTGGGTGAATCCGCCGTTGATGAAGAGTTCTTTCGCGATGCTCTTCTTGTCTATGTTATTATTTGTTGCCATAATGATTGCAAATTTCGGTAGATTCGGCTCGAAATACAAGTTTAAAATTCATCATGGTTATTACCTAATTGCATGGTGCAACTAGTTGTAAACCATCATAAAAAAACAGTTTGGAATCCGTGAAAAAATAGCGCAACTTTGCATCAAAATCGTTGGTGGGGAGCGTTGCACAGCTCCCATTGTTAGAACATGAAAAATGGAAACTTTTTTAACGTCATCGAAGGAGATGGCGTAGCACGAATCCTGCTATATGGAGATGTCGGTGACGGCCAGCGCGTGGATAGCGCCCGCGTGGTGGCTGAACTGATGTCAATCTCAGGAAGAGTAAACAAAATTGCCGTACACATCAACTCCAAAGGCGGAGACGTGTTCAGTGGTATTGCAATTTATAATGCACTAAAGAGCACAAAGGCAGATGTGACTATCTATGTTGACGGAGTTGCAGCCAGCATTGCGGCTATTATAGCATTGTGTGGAAAACCTCTATATATGTCTAGGCATGCAAAATTGATGTTGCATGCTGTGTCGGGAGGTATGTTTGGTAATGCTGGAGAACTGCGTAAAATGGCTGATGTGATGGATGAACTACAGGAAGAGTTAGGAAACATGATTGCCTCTCGCTGCAAGATGTCTGCGAACGAGGTGGTTGAAACCTATTTCGATGGCTTAGACCATTGGATCAGTGCCCAAGAGGCATTAGATATGTCTCTGATAGATGGATTCTACGACACTGAGATTGTGCCTCCCGCTGACTCTACAGAAGAAGAACTTTACAACTTTATTAACCATTATAAAACAAACGACATGGCGCTTATTGACGACATTAAGAAGATGCCCGCGTTTGCGGGTAAGAGCGATGAAGAAATCGTCGCAAGTGTGCGCGAGCACGCAAACAGTGCAACCCTTGTTGATTCACTCAAGAAGGCAAACGAACAATATAAGGCACGCATCGCAGACCTTGAAGCCAAGGAAGTGACAGCAATCCTCGACCAGGCTGTTGCAGAAGGCAAGATTACGCAGGATCAGAAGGCGACTTATGCAAACCTCATGAAGAGCGATCCCGAAAATACTAAAGCGCTTTTGGCTTCTATGCCCAAGAAGCAACTTCGTATTGACGACTACATTGGCGGTGCCTCAGGGAATGATTACAGCAACAAAACTTGGGACCAACTCGACAAGTCCGGACAGTTGCCTGATCTTAAGGCAAGCAATCCTGCTCTTTTTGCTCAGAAGTATGAGGAAAAATTTGGCGTTCCTTTCAAAGATTAACCACTAAAGCTAAAACACATGGCATTAAATAAAGAAGTATGGCAACAGACCATTGTAGAGAATCTCTATCCAGACAACTCATTTGCAACCAAGTCAGTCGATGACAGTGCGTTCATTGACAACAAGACTGTGCACATTCCTAACGCAGGTGTAGCGTCAAGCGTTGTTAAGAATCGCACAAAAACTCCCGCGGAAATCAAGAAACGTACGGACAACGATCTTTCTTATCAGATGGATGAGTTGACGACCGATCCCATCCAGATTCCTAATATCGAGACGATACAGTACTCTTACAGCAAGCGCGAGAGTGTAATCACAAACGACCGCGCTGCCCTTCAGGATGCAGCTCACGAAAATTTGCTTCACCGCTGGGGCACAGGCGCAGAAAGTAACGTTGTAGAGACTACCGGGGCGGAAATCGACGCTCACACTTCTAGCACCTCAACTGGTAAGCGTAAGTCAATCAATCGTAACGACGTTTATGCATTGATGACCAAGTTTGATGCGGACAACGTTCCTCAGAATGATCGTTACTTGCTCCTTGACGCATATATGTACTCTCAGCTTTTGGCGGATCTCACCAATGCCGATAAGCAAGCGTTCTTCGCTTCGGCTAATGCGCAGAAGGGTGTGCTTGGCGAATTGGCAGGTTTCCAGATCATGAAGCGCTCTCGCGTTCTTCGCCTTAACGCAAGCAAGAAGGTACTTGGTTGGGATGAGACAGGCGTCGCTGGTGAACTTGCTGCAGGTTTTGCTTGGCAAAAGGACAGCGTGAGTCGCGCGCTTGGTAATTTCAAGATGTTTGAAAATGTTGGTGCTCCAGAATACTACGGCGACATCTACTCATTCTTGATTATGACCGGTGGCGCATGCCGTCGTTATGACAAGAAGGGTGTTGCATTGATTGCAGAGGCTGCTGTTTAAAAAGATAAACGCTTATGCTTCCCAGAATTAGAATTAATTACATGAATGGTCAATTAGGCACAGTCGGGGAGTCTCCCGACGGCCTCTTTGCCATTATTTGTGTTGCTGTCGCAGTTGCTTCAACCTTTGAGTTGGAGAAACCTTACAGCATTCGCAGTATGTCTGATGTCAAGGATTTGGGTATCACAGAATCCAACAATGCACAACTATACAAGCATCTCAATGATTTTTACAATGAAGCGGTCAATGGTACTGAAGTCGTAGTGTTTGGTATCTCAAGCAGCAGTGTTCTCTCTGCCGTGTTGAATAAGGACACTGGCAGTGCTCGACAACTCATCACCGCTATGAATGGTAAACTTCGAGCATTGTTTGTCTCGGGTGCATCTGCCGAAGCTGGTGATGATGGTATCGCTGATGCTGTCTCCTCTGCGCTCCCTGTGGCTCAAGCATTGGCAGAGTGGTCCACTGCAGACCTATTCGCACCCATCTTTGTTGTGCTGGAGGGTTCTGGTTATGCTGGAGGCAATGACGTCAAGGACTTGTCAGAACAAGAGTATAATCGTGTTGCGGTGTTGCTTGGTGATCATGTGAAGGATAGCGATGGTGCTTGTTTGGGTACCTTGGCAGGACGTCTGAGTCAAATTCCTGTACACCGCAATGTCGGTCGTGTGCGTGATGGCGCACTTTACCCTGCAGAAATGTGGTTAGGCAATAAGGAAGTTGGCGAAGCAAGCTGTGATGTTGCTGCGCTCTACGACAAAGCTTACATTACACCCCGCACCTATGTAGGTAAAGCTGGTTATTACTTCACTGATGACCGCATGGCGTGTAAGTCAACAGACGACTATGCAAGTATCGCCAACCGCCGCGTGATAGACAAAGCTTACCGTGTTGCTTATGATGCACTCCTTGACTTCATGCTCGACGAAATTGAAGTGAATGAAGACGGAACTATGCAGGTGGGCGTGATTAAGACCTGGCAACAGAGCGTTGAAAATGCCATCAACCGCAGTATGACTGCTGCGGGCGAATTGAGTTCGGGCGATGGCGGTGAAGGTTGCGAATGTTACATTGATGCAGCGCAAAATGTGTTGGCAACAAGCAAGGTAGAAGTGACGCTTCGCGTTCGTCCCTACGCATATGCTCGCTATATTGATGTTCAGCTTGGCTTCTTGGTCAACGCTTAATCAGAATCTAAACAGTAAACAAAAATCGTGCAACTCGCCACCGATGGTCGTGGCGTTTTGCACGCAAAAAAAAAGACTATGATTAACACAAGAGAATACGAATGGTCGGATGTGTCAGTGGTTATGGCAGGCCGTAATGTCACCGGATTGCGCGGAGTGAAATATTCAGCAAAGCAGGAAAAGGAGTTGATATATGCCAAGGGCAACAAACCTCACGCAATCCAGCGTGGCAACAAAGACTTTTCGGGTGAAATCACTTTGTTGCAAAGTGAGTATGAAGCATTGAAGGCCTCTGCGGGCGGTGATATTTTGAACATCGCATTTGACATCGTGGTCTGCGTCGGCAATCCATCCAAGGGCGATGTTATCACCACAGACATCTTGATCAATGCAGAAATCACCGAAGACAACACCGAGTGGAAGCAGAATGACAAGTTCCAAGAAAAGGTGTTGCCCTTCATTTTCCTTGACATCAAACGCGTGTAACTATGGACGAAAAGCACATCAAAGAGTTGAAGGCCAAGTATGGCACCATCTATGAGATTACCGTAGACGGTAGAAGTTGCATCGTCAGAAAACCCAATAGAAAAGATCTCTCGTATATCGCAGCGGTTTCCAACCCTGTGCAGATGACGGAGACGCTTCTTAACCAACTTTGGGTGGAAGGCGATGAAGAGATCCGACAGGATGACGACTTATTCTTGGCTGCGGCGGCAAAACTTGGCGAACTTGTCCAAGTGAAGGAGGCTGAAATAAAAAAGTTGTAGACGATGCAGGTTTACCCACCGATGGCGGGGTGAATGTCCTCTACTTGGACACCCTCCTTCGCTATTATCTGCATTTAGACCCGACGACCTTGTCGGATGAAGAGTGGGCAATGACAATAGTGTATTTGAAGGAAATCCGAAAATTAGAAAATGGCAAGCAATAATATAATCAACTTCCTGATCCGTCTACAAGGTAATGCAGCGAGTGCCATCACTGCAGCGCGACAGGTAGACCGCAGTTTGGCGACTGTGGAGCGCCGTGCAGCGACAGTTGGAGGGGCGTTGAGAAAAGCTTTCTCCATGTCTAATTTTAGTGCTGCGCTGATGAGCGTCCCCGGGATGCAATTTCTGACCAATCCCTATACGATGGCTGCAGCTGCAGTTGGTGCTGTGGCAAAGGTGGGGATGGAGGCAGAGAACACGGCGGTGGCCTTCAAGACATTGTTGGGAAGTCAAGAAGCGAGTAAAAAGATGCTGGACAGCATTGCTTCGCTTGACACTAAGAAGGTATACGGTTTAGGTGCCGTGCAAGATGCTGCTAAGCAGATGCTTAACTTCGGCGTTGAGAGTGACAAGGTGCTTGTGTATTTGAGGCAACTTGGTGATATTGCTGGTGGCGATAAGCAAAAGTTGGCATCGTTGGGCGTTGTGTTTGGTCAGGTCACCGCTGCGGGCAAATTGTCTGGGCAAGACCTGTTGCAATTCATCAATGCAGGGTTCAATCCCCTTAAGGAACTGGAGGCGATGACAGGCAAAACTTATGCTGAACTACAAGACCTGATGTCTAAGGGTGCTATCTCAGCTGATGCGGTCGCAGCGGCAATGCAGCGAGCGACAAGCGAAGGCGGTGCGTTTTTTGGCATGACGGAGAACTTGAGCCAAACGGCGTCAGCTAGACTCCAGGATGTGATGTCGCAAATAACGGAAGGCGCGCTTAAAATATATGAGCAGTTGTCTCCTCTGATATTGGATGTTATATCGTTGTTCCAAAAGATTGTGCCGCCAGTTATGACTGTTGTCCAGTTCGTAGTAGGTGCTGTCCTCAAGGTTGTCACCTGGATTAAGGCGTGGAAATCGGAATTGGGACTGCTTGCGGTAGTCGTAGGCACTTTCTTTGCGATGGTCCAAGCGAAGACTATAATCCTATTTGGTCTAGTCAAAGTGTTGACCTTTGTTAAGACAGCGATCACAACTCTAACGGTAGTTTGGCGCTATTTGAACATTGCTCTAACGACTAATCCCATCGGCATCATCATTGCGCTTATTGGTGCTTTGGCGGCAGCTGTAATATACTGCTGGAATGAGTTTGCAGGTTTCCGCGCATTCCTGACGACTGCCTGGGATACGCTGAAAGAGTTTGGAACGATCCTCAAGGACCTCGTTGTTGACCGAATTAAAGAACTTATTGGTGGCATTGGTGACTTAGGCGTAGCCTTGCAGAGACTATTTAGTGGGGATTTTGAAGGCGCTTGGGAAGCGGCGAAAAGCGGTGCTCGCAAAATGTCCGGGGTTGACTCCTTCCGCAAGGCGGCGGAATCCTCCGTCGGTGCTTATAAGAATATTCAGGGCAATTGGCAGAAGAATCTTCTTGCTGAACAGGCGAAGGAACAAGACAAGAAAGGTTCGGAAGGTTCCGCTATTGCAACTCCAGGACTTGTAGGGAGTGGCCTTACAAATTTATTGGGTGGCGGGAATGGCAAGCCCGGCAAAGGTGCTCGCAAGACTGCATCTGAAGTTGCTACTGGAGGGCAGCGCAACACGAGCATCACCATGAACATTGGCAAGTTTTTTGACAACATCAATGTGTATATGGCAGACGCTACAGATACAAATGAACTGGAGCGCACTGTCGTAGAAGCATTGAACAGAGCGCTTGCCGTAGCTACTTCAGCAGATCGATAACATGAAGATAAGTAGGTTTATTTTAGAAAACATGGCGGCGCGTGTCGTCGGTTTGAAATTCCCTCCTTATGTGCCTTACTTGTTTACGCAACGTAAGCAAATTGACGACGATTCGTATGACAACATCCGACAACAGTTTGCTGACAAGTCCGATGATGAGTTAGAAAACTTAATCCGTCGTCATAATGCGCTCGGTTGTCCGATGATTTTGCCTTTGAGCTTGAGACTTGAAGAAGAAGGAGAGGAAGAATGGTTGTTACCTTACGAACCCTTAATTTCCGTAACGGGAAAAAACATTATTACTCGCCGACAGGTAAATAAGGGCAGGATTAGAGGGAGTATCAAAGAGCGCTGGGCGCAAGATGATTACAGCATCAAGATAGAAGGAATCTTGATTGGGCAAGATGGATACCCCGAAGAGGATGTCGCCAAACTACGCAAGTATTGTGAAGCAGCAAAGGTGGAAGTGTATTGCCCGTTGTTGGAAATCTTTGGCATTTCTCGAATGGTAATAGAGCAATATGACTTCCCCATGACGACGGGCGTACACAACCAAAATTACAGTCTTACCTGTCACTCTGATGACATTTACAAACTATTGTTGACGCGCAAAGATTTAGCATAATGTACACAATGATTTACGACATACGCGTAGGGCATTACAAAATAGGCATGCTTGACCGCGTTGATATAAACCGCTCGGTAGAGTTGTTAGCCGACACCGCTACGGTGGTGTTGCCTGCAGCAGAATATAACCAAGCGCTGTCGGTCGAAAATCAGCTGCATCGTGGGGATTCGGTAAGCATAAAATTTGGATATGAAGAGAGCGGACTGGTCGAGGAGTTTCGCGGCTATCTGCAGTCAATTAGTACCGATAGCGGTTCCATCACACTCACTATGGAGGATGACCTGTACAAACTGCGCAAAGGCATCTCCAATGAGACGCACAAGCGCGTTAAGCTAAAGGAGCTCCTTGCGTCGGTGTTGACAGCTGCGGGTAGCACTCTTCAACTCCTTTGCGATTACGAATGGACTTACGAGAAGTTTGTTATACACAATGCTACGGCGTATGATGTTCTGAAGAAGGTGCAAGAAGAGTGTGGCGCTGATGTCTATATTCAGGAAAACACGCTGCATATTCATCCTCCTGGCGCTGTGGTGGGGAAAGATAGGTACTATGACTTTTCGCTTAATGTGGAAGAGTGCGACTTGACTTATCGCAAAGCGGAAGACCGAAAGTTTAAAGTAACGGTGAAGGCCACTCAACCCGACGGAACGGTCAAAGAACTGGAAGTGGGAAGCACGGGGGGCAATCGCATTACGGTGAAATGCCCCACGAGTGACGAGGCATCAATGAAGTTGCGCGGAGAGGCAGAATTGAAACGCAGAAGTTTTGATGGTTACGAAGGTAGCATCACTACTTGGTTGATTCCTGAATGTGTTCCTGGCGACACAGCAGAGTTAAAGGACCGCGATTATCCCGAAAAGGATGGACGCTATTTTGTTAAAAGCGTTACCACGGAATTTTCAAAAGACGGCGGGAAGCGTCGTGTGGAGTTAGGATTTAGATTGAGTTAATATGTCATCATATCGAGAGTTGGCAGACCGCTTGCGCGATATTCAGTCGCAGCGGGAAGTATTCTGCTGTGGAAAGGTTGTTTCTGTGGACGGGTTGACCTGTATGGTGGAGGTTGGTTCTGACACTATCGAGGTTAGTTTGCGACCAACAGAGCTAGCGCAAAGCGGAGAATTGCTTATCGTGCCCAAGGTGGGTAGCGCTGTGGTGTGCGGATGCGTCGAAGGAGATTATAGCCGTATGGTGATTCTAGCAATGGATGTGGCAGACCAAATTATGATGACGGGCAAGGTCGTCATAAATGGGGGCGGTTTGGGAGGTCTTGTCAACATAGCCGCGTTGACGGGCAAATTAAATGAACTGGTCGACATGTTTAACGCTCATACCCACACAGGTAATATGGGAGCGCCAACATCACCTCCAACATCACCAGCTAATTCTTTTGCGCAAGGCGATTATGAGGATAAACAAGTAACACATTGATATATGAATGGCATTCAATTGACAGAGGATTATACTCCAATAGTCAAGGTGCGTAGAGATAGTTTGGGTAAGATTGTTGGTGGGTTTGTCGTTGGTGACATACTTGAGCAGAACCAAGCAATAATCTTGTCTATACATCCTGGCGAACTGAAGACATCTCCAACAGTAGGATGTGGCATATCTGATATGCTGTTGGACAACAATCCACTATACTGGCGTGCGCGGATACGAGAACAATTAGAAATGGATGGGCAAACGGTTGAGTTTGTCAAAATCACCCGCAGTGGCGTCCAAATAAAAGCAACATACTAATGGCATGCAGGAAATAGTAGTAGAATATATCAGAGAGCACCTGATGACTCATATGGTGCTGATTGCACTGACAAGCGCATCTATCGTAGGTGCGATGGTTGTGGACTTCATATCCGGACTTCGCAAGGCGCGGGAACGAGGAGAAGCAACGACGTCTAAAGGACTTAAGCGCACGGCTGCAAAGGCGACCAAGTATTTTACACCGTATGCCGTATTGATGTTCATAGACATCATTTGCAGCGCTGTGGTTCCAGTTCCAGCATTTTCTATGTTGTGGGGCATTTACTGTGTGCTGTGTGAATTTCTCAGTGTAAGAGAAAAAAGTTGGCAAAAAGCAGAATTGCGAAAGGCAGAACGCACTATGCGCATTATTGTGGAGAATAAGGAAGATGTGGCAAAAATGGCCAGTGAGTTAATTTTTAGCGACGGAAAACATGAGAAAAATAAAGTATCTGATTGTCCATGCAACGGGCGGGTGGACGCACCAAACAATTGCAGATCTCAATGCCGAGTTCAAGCGGAAGGGGTGGAAGCATCCCGGATATCACTATGTGATTAAACGAGATGGTAGCATCACTCAGTTGCTTGACGTTGCCCAACCGTCCAATGGTTGTAAGGGTTACAACTCAGTCAGCATAAATGTTGCCTGGATTGGCGGGTTGGCAGATAAGAAGACAACGGTGGACAACCGCACTGCAGAACAGAAAACTGCGCTGCGATATTTGCTCAAGAAATTGAAAAAAGATTATCCAACAGCAGAGATTCGTGGACACAACTTCTTTGACAAAGGGAAGGATTGTCCATGCTTTGACGCTCAAACCGAATTTTCAGACCTATGAAGTTGATTATTTATCTTCTGTTATTCTCTTTAACTTCCTGTCGTGTGAAGACGGTTGAATCGACGCGCACGACTGTTGACTCCACCTTCTGGTATGCCACGGCTAAGCGCTTGACGCTTGCTGACATTCAGGATATGATAGACCTTCGCATTACGGTGACGGATTTTGATTTGGACTCCATGGGTGTTGCACTAGCGAAACCTAAGAAAGTCACACGTTATGACATTCAAGGTGAAGTGTTGACCATGGTCGACGAAACTATTGCGGAAGACATAGGCAACAGCGTTGTGACGACTGAAAATGAAGCACGCAAAGAGGAAACAGAACAAACAACATCACGGCCCAAAAAACCACCTTCGATGTGGTGGGTTGTTCTTGTGGTTATTGTAATATTGTTATATAAAAGATGATATCATGATTAAAATTACGGCACGTACCGGACAAACACTTGCAGACCTTGCGATTCAAGCAAAGGGAACTATAGAGGCGCTTGTTGACATGGCTCAAATAAATAACATGTCACTCACAAGCGTTCTTGCAGCAGGAATGTCGCTTAAAATCCCTGACAAGAATTACAACCCAACCCTTAATTCTTATGTGAAGAGTCGTGGTATAAGTCCGGCTACTGCTGGGGATTATGTAGCATTAACTCCGGTTCGAGTTTTTACGGAACAATTTACGAATGAATTTATCTAATGGCACGTACTATACAAGAAATAAAGACGACCATGACGTCTAGTTTCATGGCCAATGAGACAATCCGTGATGTGTATGGTTTGTCGTTGGGGGATTCGTTTGACGATGCGTTTTCTCCGGTTTCGCTTGAGAGCATATTGTTTGGCATCTTTGCAACATGTGTGTGGGCTCTGGAGTCGCTTATGGATGTTCATCGTAAGGAGGTCGAGAAACTTGCCGCCGCTGCCATTGTGGCGAGCACGCAATGGTATTACGAACAGGCGCTGAAATTTCAGAAGGGCGATGCGCTAACCTATAACTCTACAACAAAGGGGTTTGGGTATCTTCGGGAAGATCAATCTAAGCGTATAGTTAAATATGCCGCGATTCGTGACGCGGGCAATAGCATTAGTGTACTGGTTTCTGGCGAACAAAATGGGCTTCCTGTCAAGCTTTCAACTACTGATTTAACGCTGTTTAAACAGTATATGAATAGCGTTAAAATTGCTGGTGTGGTCTTATCAATAAAAAGTTTCGACGCTGACCGTGTGAGGGTGGAGGCATCTGTTCGTGTAGATCCGCTGGTTATTGACAACGATGGCTATCGCATAGACGATAAGAGTTCCCCTGTTGTGGATGCGATAAACACGTATCTTCGCACAATTGCTTATGGTGGTACTCTAAACAAGACCAAACTTGTTGATGCGATTCAGCAGGTCGCGGGTGTTCGAGATGTTTCTTTGACTCGAGTGTCATACTCAATTGATGGCAGCACTTTTGTCGCGATTGAAGGCAATGACTATGCCGCACGTTCTGGTTGTTTTATTTCTGACAATTTAAAAAACTCAATAGTCTATGATGTTTGATTTTGATGTTGAAAAGTTGGCGAACCAGTTGTGTCCTCCTATTCTGCGGTCTAAGGTTTTGCTAGCGATTATTCGCGCGATATGCGTTCCGCTCAACTATTTGAGCGCTTGGTTAAACTCTTTCAGGAAGGAGGTCTCAGATAACGTTAAGGTGTCGTCTAACGCAGTGGTTCTTGAAGGTGTGTTGAACGAGGCTTTTAATTTCGTTGATCGCAAAATCTATATAACCACAATGGAGAGTATGGGGGACGTATATGTACGTATGCTATCTGAACTCGATTCATCTCCCCTATTTCTAAGTACATTACAAGAGGAACGCCCCACCTACATGCTACAGCAGGGAGAACTGCCGCCTGGCGCTAGTTTTACGGTACATATTCCAAATACTATAGCCACGTCGCTTAACCCTGAAGAGGACGCCTACCGAGGCGTCAATCTCTCGAAAATAAGTGAAATTATTAACCGATACAAACCCGTAGGGAAAAATTACAATATAGAGATTTATGAATAGACTCCTAATTTCAGAAGGCGGGCAACCCGTGGTTTTGGAAGATCTAAAGTTGCTCCAAGATAATAGCCAAACGCTCCTGGATCAATTAATCCAATTGATGACCGGAGGTGCTGCAGCTTTCCTGACTGCTCCTGTAAGCGTGACAACTGTAGGTGCTGCTGCGGGTTCTACTACTTTCAGAGTTGCGTCAGGTGTAATTTACCACGAAGGCGGATTTTATCCATTTGCCGGCGAAGACATTGAAGTTCGTGATGGTTATGCTATACATGTATGCTTGAGACGTACTGAAACGGACTTACGTACTTTTGAGGATGAACAGAAGCACGCGTGTTGTGAGACGATTTCTGCATACTTATCGCCTGTCACGGATGGAGCGTATAAAAGTTTTCGTCTGGAACAGTTGTCAACGTTTAACGAATTGTTACGCCTGAATGTGGGTAATGTAAGCGGTGTTTGGACTCCGTTGCAGGTTGTTTATGGCAACGGGTATCAAGGCATCTTCAAGTTCCGCCAATTAGAAGGTGACGTAGAGTTTTCAATAGATGTAGTGAGCAGTCAAAAGGGATGGTCTGATGCTTCATTCTATTATGCCGGATGGGTAGGGACTCTCTCTCAGATGGGACCACGTAATAGTTTGGCCGGGAAGCGTACAAAGACCTATGGCATCAACGACAAAATGCACTATCTAACGTTTGACGAAGGAGGTAATTTCTTTATTCAGACAGATGGTAAAGATGCGCCTGAATTTGTCACATCAATCCAATATCAATGGAAATTAACCGACATGATTAAGTATTAACATAACATAGCGCAATGCAGAAATCCCTACAACTTTGGGGACAACAGCATTGCGCTAACTGCAAAAATGGAAGCAATAGAAAAATTGAAAGAGCGTGCCCTCAATTTGAGCGGACGAACTGCACCTGGGAGTATCTCGCCCAAGGATGTTGGCGGATTGTTCTTTGACACATTGGAGGAACTTGAAAAAAACGTCGGGGGGGGAGACACTGAGAATGGAACTGTTGTCTATGGATATCCTTATGAAATAGAAGTTAGTGAGGATGCCCCATTTGACCTTGACACCATCGAATACTCTGGAGTCTACCGAATATGGGGAAACTTTGACTATCTCTTGAATAAGCCAGAGGGCTTTTCTCTTGTTGGTGGTAGTGTGCTGTTAAGGGTAGAAACCGGGACCGGTAATTATAATTCAAGCGTGCAAACTCAAATGCTAATTGTACCTGGTGATGCGCAAGTCTATGTTCGTGAGGGATATCGTTCTGAAGGAACTCTCAATTCTAGTGGTTGGATGTCACCTATTTTAGGCAAGGCAAAACCTGTAGCGCCTACGTTTATAGAAGATGGCATCTATAAGGACTGTTATGCTTCTCAAGATTATATTGCGAGTGGCGTTACGATTAAAGAGGGGGATTACTACACGCTCGTAAACAAAGATATGGGAGATACGCTTCACCAGATCTTGATACACTACCCACAAAATGCCCCTGCTAAGATATACATTAGGACAAGAACGGAGACCTTGATTGAGGACTTCAAGGAACTGGGAAGCGGATCAGGCGGAGGTGAATCAGGAGATGTAAACCTTGCCTTTGGAATCTTGGGAGCCAGCGCGGCCACCTCTTCGAAAAAAATTAATTTCAACGACTACGTCACTACAGGTGTGTGGTTACTTGAGGGGGCTGTGGCTTACTTCGAGAACCTTCCAAATATGTTGACACAACGCATTGAAGGCAGCGGACTTGTTAACACTGTTGCGTTGAGATTAGAGGTAGTTGCGTATGAGCATGAAGGCAAAAAAGTGCTCATTAATCAGACATTGACCGTCGCTTCTGACGACGATATCTCATGCGTATATTACCGACATGGGGAAATTAATACAGCTGGTAACGCCTTTTGGGATAATACATGGGGAGAGCCCATGTTTAACTTAAATGAAACCGTAAATAACATAGAACAGGAAGGCTATAATTATGGGCGACAGGCTGGAACGTCAACTGTAAATCATTGGGGAGTTCAAATCGCTCCCGGCGACGCCTTCCTGCAGTTCACGTCGCGTTCGACTAACGGGGCATACGGCGTGCGAGGTTCTCAACTGCTTGTGCATACTCCCCAAAATCCATCGCAACCCGTGAAGGCTTATTTGCGCGGCATCGATGTCAACAAAACTTCTTTTCAAGAACTCGTAACTATTGACGTGCTGACAGCAAAAATCAACAGTTTGACCGAACGCATCAGTCAACTGGAATATCGCGTGAGTCAACTAGACGGTAAGTAAACTACGTTATGATTGAGAGTTTATAGCTAACTATGACTAAAATTTATTACGAATCAGACTTCAAGATCGTTGAGCGCTTCAAAGATAAACTCAATGACATACCATTTAAATATACGTATTTTGCGGATCTATCTTACACTGCGTCATGGGATGGTGAGGAGTATAAAAACTGCAAGCGCAATCCAGATGGAAGCATTATAGTCGTTTTTAACGCCCAGAGTCTGGGACTCGGACCGCTTCGAGTCAAGCGCGAATACTTCATCCCTGACAGCGACTTCGAGGATGGCATACGTAACGAAGTTTACGTTGAAGACACAGGCGTCGTTCTTGTCAGCGGCACAGGTCGCCCTGTCACCGTTGAGATGGAGGTCGTTCCGCCCTACATCTACCTTCAGGAAATCGTAGACGCCCTCACCGACACCTCGCCCACGAAGGCACTGAGCGCCAATCAGGGACGCGTGCTGAGCGAGCGCATCGAGACGGTAAGAGAGGCGACGACAACATCCCTCATCCAAGAGACCACGCAGCGCACCGCGGCCGACACGGCGCTCTCCCAGCGACTCGTCGAGACGGGGCAGACCCTTGAGCACCTCAAGAATAGGGACACGGCGCTCGACGAGATGATAACGGCCGTGATGATGCAAACATCGTATGCCAAGGATATCGGGCTGTTCAAAACCGCAGCACAGGCCGAGGATGCAGCCATCATGTGGGCAGGCGCGCCAGGCATACGCTTCCTTTTCTACGCCACGGAAGAAGGGCAGATTGGCACCATCCGCCAGGTCTATTCCAGCGAGGGCTACACCCTGCAGTTCCTCGATCGCGACGGGGCGCAGTATGTGCGCATCGTCTATTACGACGGGAACCAGAAGAGCGCCTGGCGACCCATTGACCGCGCATCGATCGTCTACAAGCTCATGTACACCGCCAGCAACCGCCGCCTCGAGTTTCACGACCCCATTCACGACGAGGGATTCGGCGGCATCACCCTGCCCGAGGCCACCTCCACGCAGAGCGGACTCATGAGCGCGGCGCAGGTGCAAAACCTCGATGCGGCGGTGAAGACCACTGGCGCGCAATCCATCTCGGGCGTAAAGACGTTTAACGACAACCTTGTAATTGCGGGAAAGACCACCATTGCCAAGAACATAGACCGCGGCGAACTCAAAGTGCTCCACCAAGGGTCGAACAAAGGTTTCATCATCCGCACGCGCAACACCACGGACGCGCTGCTGCCGCTCGAAATGCTCACAACGGATGGATATCAGTCTTACACCTACGCCTTTCCCGCCAAGGGAGGAACGGTGGCGCTGACGGAGGACGTCACGGCGGCTGTAGCGGGTGCCATAGCGCAAGTTGTGGCGGAGGCACCCGCGGATCTGGACACGCTCAAGGAGGTGGCGGACTACATCGCTGCCGACAAGACGGGAGCGGCGGAGATTGAGACGAAGTTGTCGACGCAGGAGCGTCAGATTGCTGGGTTATCTATCGCCTCTGGGGTTCACGATCACATACTTAACGAGTTTGAAGCAAGATTCCAGCAGGAAGAGACGAGACTTGACGACGAAATTTACAATAGGGGGTACAGTATCGCATCTCTCGAAGCGAACATAAACCTGCGCTTAAACTTCGACAAAGACCTCGGCACCGTCAACACCAGCGGCACGGCAGAAAACAGCGCCATCGCCCTGGCGAGCGAAGCAGACGTCTTGCAGATTCGCTACAAGACCAGCAACGGCCAAGTAGGCACCATCCGACAGGTCTATTCCAACAACGGCAACACGCTGCAATTCCTCACGCTCAACGGCACGGAATTCGTGCGCACCGTCAACTACAACTCAGGCACGAAGAGCGCCTGGCGCAACATTGACCGCGCATCGCTCGTGTATAAACTCATGTACACCGCCAGCAGTCGCCGTCTCGAGTTTCATGACCCCATTCAAGACACGGGCTTCGGAGGCATCACCCTGCCCGAAGCCACAAGCGAAGCGAGCGGACTCATGACCGCCACGCAGGCAGGCAACCTTGACCGCCTCCAGCAGTTTCTCACCAAACTGGAAACCGCCCTGGGCACGACCGACCTCGACACCATCGTCAGTCACCTCGCGCAGTAACGCCCGAAAGGAGCATTTTCTGCATAGACGGATTTGAAATCAGGACGCCTATCTACACGTGTGCGAGGCGATATTTTAACTTCATACGGGCCTATGAACACGTGCATAGGTCTACACGCTTTACAACAAAAAAAACAGCCCCCGCGGGCTGTTAAAATGAGAGATAGAGAGTTGCATGGCTGCCGATAAACGGGGGCTGTGCAGCTTTTGTTTTCTGCGTGGCAAATGTATGCGAAATTTGTTAATTAGATGATTAATTATCTTTAAATAAACCTAACAAAAATGAAAACAGAACGTAATTATACGTTAGCTTTGACGGCAGCGTGTGCAGTATGTGGCATCTCTCAAAATGAATTGTTTCACGGCAGGACTGAAGTGTGTGTCGACGGTCGTATGTTGCTCGTGGGGTGGATGAGTGGTTATGGTTATACGGAGGCGACGCTGTCAAGGTTGACGGGGTGGAGCCAGCAGCGAATTAACTATCTGAAGAATCAGGCGGCTGGAAGACTGATGCGGCGTGTATTTCGCGACAATTACGACGACATGACCCGCAAAATGACGGAACTGATTGGATGACAAAAAAGTTACAAAAAGCGTACAAACAAATCTGTTGCATAACAAATTGAATGTGGCGAATTTTGCAGCAATTCCAATAGTGGAAGAAACTGCAAAATTCTTTTTTTATGGCAGAATTTAATGTTCAAGATTTCGTGGCAATGCGCGAACTTGAGTGTCAGAACCACAAGGGTACCGGCACAATGACTGCATTGTGGGTGATCGCAGCGGTGATCGTTATAGCCTTCTTTGTCTATGTGTGGCAGAAGGGTTGCAACGAAAAGGTTCAGTTTGCTACCGGTTTGGCAAACCTTAACGGTCGCGTGAACGCTCTCGAACCCGCAGTGACAGCGCAGGGTAACAACCTCTACAAACTTAATAGCGTGACGGCAGCAACCGTACAGGGCGCTAAGTGTATGGCAGATCAGTTGTACCAACTCAATGACGAGGTGTTCTATGCTCCTCACAATCGCAGAGCAAGCGGATGTGGCGGGTGTGGCAACCGCGAGTTTCGACAAACTTCTACCTACAACCTTGCTTCTACAGCGGTAACGGTGGATGAAACATGTCGTAACTAACACGCTACGGGGGTGTGCCTCATAAGGCAGGTGCACCCCTTTTTCTAATTATATTAGACGCTTATGTTTTTTTATAAGAAGTCCACAGAGGCTATTAAGTTCTCAACGCGTGCCGAAGCGTTTGCCTACATGTTGGCGTATCAGATAGAGCACCATGCTGACCCCATGGAGGCGGCTAAGCGTGCCGGTGAATTTGCGGAGATTTATGCTAGCAACATGGGACTACCTGACAAGGTGGCACCTCCGCCAGAGGGTGTGGACAAATATCTGCAGCAGATTGATAAAATTTCCTGCTATTGTGAGCAGCATCCTAAGACGGTGGATGTGCTCATTGGTGCTGCATCATTCCTGGGCGGACTTGTTACGGCAAGGGCAGTGACGCCTTCTTCTCCTCCGCCTCCACCGATATCCTCCGAACCCATAGATTTTGACAACGTGAAATAATTTGTATATGTTAGGAAAAGTGTATTTGGTGCTCGACTTTGACAATGACGAGCAGAAAAACGACGTTCAAGAAGCGTTCAAGGAAATTAGCAACATGCGCATAATGTCTGGGCGTCAGATTCAGCAAATGTATCCTTTTTTTCGTGCTAATCGTGCGGAACTGACCGAACTGTTCTCTATGATCAGCAACGGAGGGGTAAAGTCTATAATGTCGCTCCGAGGAGCACAACTCATTAAAAACATTTCATCAAAAAGATAAACTTATATGGAAAGACTCACAGGAAAATGTCCGGGCGATTGCTCCAGATGTGAACTGCTCGCCGCGGGTAGTGTTGACATGGTTCCCTGCATCTTGGACCAAATATTTGCACGCACACAGCGCATAGAGGCGCAATTGAATAAATCAACAGACACAACTCTTCGATTGGCTGGTAATTAAGTTTTAATCAACTTCTAATCACAATCTGATTATGCACACAATTTACGACATCCTTAAAAAGTATGGCGCGGGTAAAGGTGAAGCCACCATGTGGGCAACTACACGCACTATCAGCGACGCCCTTCTGCCCATGAAGGACGAGAAACCAGAAGAATATTGGGCGCTCATCAAAAAGATTTATGCCGATGTTGCAGGTCCTCACTTTAATGAGGATTTTGGGCTGTGGCAAATCGAACAGATGTATTATGTAGATAAAGACGGCCACAAGGTAATGGCACCACATTGGACAAAGTCACAGTATCAGATGGTGTATGAAAACCACCGCAACAAGCTAAAAAAGTCCTACACTGCGTGGGATTTTGCAGTGACGCTTGAGATGTTATACAGCGATTATTGTCTGCTGCTATACGAGTGGTTCTCTGGTGCCTCAGATTCCGAGATGGATGCTCATTTTATCCAGATGGCTATTGCATACCTTAACGACCCAGACGACATGGAAGAAGGAAAGATCTGGAACAAGTACAACAAATAAATAAAACCGAGACCGCGATGGCCTCGGTTTTTAGTTTTGTAAGTTAAATTAGTTCTATTTTCCGCCCTACCGTTTTGGCAATAGCAATAACAACATTCAAGTTTGGGGCTGTTGCGCCAGTGAGGGTGCGGTGAATGGTTGCAGGACTGTAACCTGTAGCGTCGGCAAGTTCTTGAATAGTCTTCCCACTGCAAGCTTGTTTCAATAAAGCGATAATGTCCTGTTGATCATCATGCACATGCACCTCGTAAAATGGAGGAAAATAAGATTCAAGACCCACTTGACAATATGCTTGCCCTTCATTGTCAACCCAAACAGGCTGATTAAATTGGGATGCAGGGTGATTGGTGGTAGCGTGAACCTCTACTGAGATCCCGGTGTCGGGATTGATGATTGTTGCTTTCATTGTTTATGTAGGTTGTTGGATGAATATAGATAAATGTTGGGGCAATCCCCAACATCATTAAACAAAGCGGTGAACAAGACGATTGCCCTGAAATAAAGCTACTCCGTGTTTCCAATCCTGCAACTTACTATCATTAAAAGAAGCAGTCGCGTCGTAAATAGCTTCTGAGTCACATTCTGCGATGATAATTTCACGAGTAACCCAAGCGCCAAACATGTACATAAGTTTGTACTCCTTAGTCTGAATCTTTTCAGACATCTTAACAGAACTAAAAGCCTTGAATATTTCTTTTTGTGTAAACATAGCGGGAAAAATAAAAATGGTTAGTACTCTGTGTTTAGTTAGACATTTAGGTTTTTGTTTCTTATCTGATGCAAAAGTACTACAAATATTTCACATATGCAAACATATTTGAATTTATTTTATCACATATGAAATAAAAATTTCACAAATACTAAAATATATAATCCCACAAACACAAAAAAGTCAGTTCACTTTTCAGCAACTGACTCATTATTTTTTACCTTTTCGTTTTTCAAAAATTGCGCTTTCGTTTTTCGGCGCTTAACTGCAACACGTTGATGTGTGGGGCAAGGTAATTTTTCTTTTGTTTCTGCACATAATTTACCTACATAAACTCCTTCGTTAAAACAACTACTATTATCAAATAATATCACTCGGTTATCTTCTTCCTTGTCGCTACTACCATGAGTTCGGACACAGGTTTGGCGCGTATGTTGCCACCTATTGTGCCACCGAATCAGCAAGACGATGCACCACCTATTAAGGAACGTAACGTGTTTATGGTGTTGCTCAACTATAAGAACCAGTTACTTGTAGAGGGCGAATGGTGTAATGTCAGCGATTTGAAGGAGAAAGCTCCTGAAAAATCAGAAAAGCCAGCTGAAGCATCAAAGAATGATGAAGATGCAATAGCTGAGATTATCAAAAGAGAAAGTGAGGGCTAAAAGATGCCTAATTATTTTTATCCCCAGGATGTATATCCTATCATGAATCAGCTTACAAGACAGATCTCCGGCCAGGATGCGATCTCGGTAACTGATACTACTTCATTCGTTTCCGCAGGTACTTCCGTATTGGAAGCAGGTTATGAGAATGTTCTTAATGCTATTTCTGTTCTCATTTCAAGAACTATTGTAGCTGCAAGACCTTACTCCGGTAAGTTTAAGCTCATTAACGCAGAATCTTCCGCATTCGATAACAGAGCAAGAAAGATCTCTTTCTATTCTAA
>ERZ808048.20-NODE-20-length-38326-cov-8.982013_pt1 | contig 38326 bp, 46 predicted proteins | sample MGYA00380197_ERZ808048 | MGnify/ENA primary metagenome ERZ808048 (study PRJEB31490, sample SAMN06133377) | cow dung metagenome | isolation source: M1 | host: cow | place: China: Chengdu | collected 2015-05 ... | reverse complement strand
CAAATATCTTCACACAATGCTTAAGTTGCTCCATAGGCTGAAGATTTGCTGCATAAGTGTCGCCAATACTTGATGCAATAGCCGTGTCCATCAGATCGCCGTCAAGGATGCAATACGCATTCTTGGTATTTCTGATATACTCTATCTTCTCCAATATTAACTTGTAGTCACATTGTGAATCACCTATATGCAAATCAGCCATAGGATGTATCTCTATAGTTTCTGCAAACGGCAAATCGCATCTTATAGCCTTCATATCCTTTTCCTTTCTCGCAAGCAACATAGGCGGCTACCGATTTAGCCGCCCGTAAGGAGATCGTATTTGACGGAATTATATCAGATGAAAAACAATAAAAGACCGATAGCTTCCGCTGTTGCTTGGCATCCCGATAAAAAAAGCACCTACCGCGATGGTAGATGCTTTTATCTATACTTTCGTATCTTAATTATATCACCCTTTATTTAATTTGTAAGGGGGAAAAGTGGTTAAAATGGGGTAATATCGGTAATTTAGGCATTTTTCTCTTTATCCAAGACCTCTTGAATCATCTCTACCGCTTTTCGCTTACGCCATTTTACCCACTCATACGATTTACCGAAGTGATACGCAAGCTCCTTTATTGTGATGTCCTGAACATAGTATTTATAGACAAGCTCATACTCCTCGCAAGGAAGCTGCTCGATCGTAGCGATTATATTCTGCCTCTCTTGCTTTAAGGCGCGTATCTCATTCTCGATATCGATATACTTGCAAATCGCGTTAGGAATAGAATATAGGTTTCGTGATGCTTGCACCCGCTCACCCTCGGATGCACCGCCAAGCCCCTCGGCTACCTCTACCCAATGCCTATAATCGCTGACCTTGTTTTCTACCATAGCATCGATCTTCTTTATCCGCCGTAGATACTGTTCCGCTGTCATAGCTCACTCACCTCTCAATAATAACTTGCTTCCGCCCTCAAGCATCATACCGCTGTACTCTTGTCGCTTCTGCATTATCGGCATCGATTTCATAAAGCGTTGCTTTTCCCACGTAGAGAAGCTTGCATCGTTGTTGTTCTCCCGCGCGTTACGCATCATCTCGCCTTTGGATGCAAGGTATCTCTTTATCTTATCGGGAAGCCCTTGCCAAATCTCTTCGACCTTGTTACGCGCTTGATCACCTTGCGAAATCCCGGTCGAATCAACGTATGTATAACTAAACTGCGCCATAAGACTCGCCGTATCAACGAGAGCCTTGTTGTAGACCGCCCATAAATCCTCGTCAGAAGGCTCAAGGGATTTATGCATCAGATGTATCTGCTCGATAACATCAGCGGGCGTAGGCGGAACTTTGCACACCTGAAGGCACTTATATATAGAAGCCTCGACAGCGGTATCATCGTATTCCTTCAAAAGCCCCGCCCAAATCCTTGCAAGAGTCTTTATGTCCGTGTCCTTCGCATAATAGGGATATATAGTCTTGATCGCAGCTATAATGTCCGTGATCTTATTCATACTCGCCATCGTTTCACTCTCCTAATCTCTTAAGCTCGCAAGCTCTGCCATAAAATCGTTGTACGCATTTTTAGGCTGTTGCGTTGTTTTCTTTCCGCTATAGCCGTTGCGCTCCCACGTTCTTACGGCTGCCTTCCAATCTTTCATTTTGTTTTTACCGACAAGCCATCCGTTTGACGTATAGTAATCTATGAATCGCTCCGCATCAACACCGTTTTGACGTTCTCTACAGTATTCTTCCACCTCTTCTATAGTGGGCGCGACAAAACGCTTGCGTTTTGATGCCTTCGATTCGTCAGAATCGGGTATAATATCCTCTACTATACTATCCTTATCTATACTATCCTTACCTAACCTATCCTGTGTTGCCATTTGGTTGCCGTTTGGTTGCCAAGCGGTTGCCAAGTATTCGACGGACTCTTTTTCGGTGTATGATCCATCGTCTTTAACGGTTAGTGTCGCCTTTTGCTCGATATACTGCGTAGGATTGTATCTATCCTTGCGGAGAAGATTGTGCATCCGCCAATGTTTGATGACTACAATGCCGTTTTCAAAGCCCAAGATAAACCTTTTGGCAAGCAACAGCTTCAGATCATCCTCGGAAGCTCCTACCATCCTTTGAATTCTTTTCGGATTGTTGACGAATCCATCGTCATCCGCTCTCATATTCAAGTGAAAGTATAATGATTGCGTTGACATCGGCATTTCAAGGAAAGCATCGCTATCAACGATTTTCATTGTAAACATTCTTCTTTCAGCCATTCTCCGACACCTCTTCCAAGCTGTATCTCTTAATATAGCAAACCTCTTCGTGCCTATTCTTAACGGCTTCCGTTTTGCTTACGATATTATATCCGAGCCTCTTCAAGTCCGATATACGCGAGGCAAGGCGCATAACGCCTAATTCCTTCAAGGCATCAAGCTGCGTGATACTACCAAATTCTTTGATGTAGTCAAGTATTCTCTCATTCTGCGTAGGTTTTGTTTGTACGCTCATAATCTGCCCCCTATCTGCCCGTGCTACCGAATCCGCCGTCGCCACGTTCCGTGTCCTCAAGCTCGTCCACAAGCTCAAGTTCGGGAGTGATGATCGGAAGGATAACAAGCTGACTTATTTTATCGCCTTTATTTACCTTGTAATCGTATCCGCTGTGATTGTAGAGCTTTACCTTAATGCTTCCCGTATAGCCCATATCTATAACGCCTTCACTTACAATTCCGTGCTTTACGTTGAGTCCGCTCTTGGACTTGAGAAAGCCGACCGACTTGAATTTTGTTGCCCAAAGTCCGTTGCTTGTATTTATGAACGGCAGCTCGATATGTACTCCCGTGTCAAATACGGCTGATTCTTTCGCCGGGACGATCTGCGACTCCATCGCATAAAGGTCAAGCCCCGCATCCGTTTCGTGCGCCCTTGTGGGCATATATGCTCCCTTGTCAAGTTTGATTTTCATTGTTTTTCTCTCTTTCTTTCAGTAATATGTCAGATGCATACTCTCTGTAAACATCCATAAAATCGTCAAGCTCCATCGTAACGAGGATCGGAGCATTATTTTTCTTGTGGAATACGGCGGGAAGACGACCTTCGCCACCCGCCTCTGCATCCCTCTTGGCTTGCGACACCCACTCATAAAGGCGCATCGACTCTTGATGCTTGGCTTCAATGTGAAGACCGGGAAGACCGACAACGTCGGATGCATCGCCCGTGTTACCACAGTATTGCGCCGTTCTCCGCGCCGCATATCCGTGTTCACGAAACTTGGAAGCAAGTAATCTCTCAAACCTCGCGCCCTTTTGCTTACTGTTTACAGCCATCGTTTTCACCTTCCGTGTATTTCTTTTTTATAAGTTGCCAAATAGCTTTACAATGGTCGCAAACAATAGGAAACTCAATTATGCCCATATAATAAGGCACATCTTTTACTGTGGCTTCGACCTTATTGTTGCATAAAGGGCAGTTGGTTATATAGGTTCTGTCTTGGGGTTTTGGGTGGTCTGCCATTCTAAATTTCGTTGCCGGGTCAAATCTAATTTCACACACGATCACTCACCGCCTTTCTATAACTCTTTTAATTTCCTTATCGCTCAATCCGTACTCACGCAGAGACTTAATTCTCTTTTCGCAATCTCTACAACCATATTTTTCTATGGGAGATGTTCGTTTGAGATATAGGTTTTTGCCTTTGCAGTATGGACATTTCATTATTCCGCACCGCCTTTCATCTTCGCTCCGCAGTTGGGGCAGAACGGTGTGTGCTTATCTTCAGCTCCATCATATTGCTCCACATCACACACCGAGCATCTTATCCAAAAATCATCCTCGTTGTCTATCCAATGCCCCTCACTCTGCTTGTAGTAGTCATCACACGACAGATTGCCAATTCTTTCAATCGCATCGGATGGAGTATGCCCGTCCCATTTCGGTGCTTTTTCAAGTTCCTTTACTTTGAACATATCCCAATAAGGCTCTATATCGTAGTGGTATGTCGCTTGTCCTTGCTCCGTTTCAATGCCGACTATAAACATACCGTCAAACATATCTCCCGTATCGTGCAATTTTGATTTCCACGCCTTTTCGGGAAACATATTGCATATTACGGAAAACAATACGGCTCTGTGATGATACAATTCATTGAATGTGTGGTATCCGTCCGAAAATTCTCCGATGTCATCGGGTATCTTGCGGTAGCCTACGTTGTAAAGATTTTCAGCAATATTTACACAAGTCTTTCCCGTTGGAACACCATTATTATTTTCACCGTCAATAACTCCATCTACGATGATATTAAACATTTCTTCGATCTGCTTCTCTTTGCTCATCATCTGTTCCCCTCGCTTCCGCCATCACCGAAAAACCGCTTGGAAGTATATCCGTTTTCTACGATCACTCTGCCGCTTCTTCCTATTTGATACGCCTTAAAACTTCTGTGTACCTCGATAAAATCATCGTCCGTCAGCTCGTCCTTACCCTCGCAATATTTTTCTGCTTCCTTCTTTGTGCAATAGCCGAGAGATTGACAGCTTTTTATAAATTCCTCTTTTCTCATATCCACCTCACAAATTTATATATCTTTTCAGTAAATCGTTTTTAGCTTCCTCGCCTCTGATGGCGATAAGCTCTCTTGCAAGGAAAGCTCCAAGCACGTCGGGATCGGTTACACCGTTCAGCTCGTCAAGAATCCTCTGTACCTCGTCCTCAAGCCTTGATATGCGCTCCTCGCCAAAGCCGTATACGTTGTGCAAAGCTACCACACACAAGTCCAAGCCAAAGATGATGCCTTGCTGTCTGCCTTTAGTCCCCGCTTCGCGCAGGGACTTTACAAATGCGTTTTTCATTCTTCCGTCTCCTCAAAATTTTGCCCGAAGCAGCTACAACAAGGCTGATCGTCTCTATCCTCGTTGTAAAAAGCGCAATTTTCACACTCTCTCATCTGCTTTTCTCCCTCTCTTTTTCTTGTTCGCTTCAACATCGTTCAAGTAATCGTTGTAACAATGGTATGAGCAAAAGCGTTTTTGACCGCGTTTATATACAAGGAACGGCTGTACCACGAAAAGCTTTTTGCATCGTGAACAATGTGCCTCGTGGATGCCATCGGTTTTATATAGCTGTTTAGAACGGCAAGTCATCGTCTTTTACCTCTTCAAAATTCGGTGTGGTGGGCGTTGCGTACGCATCGGGTATGTATGTCGGGCTTGATGCTCCCGCACCTTGTGAGTCGCCTTTGGAGTCCACAAACTTTGCTTCGTCAACGACTACGTCCGTCGCATATCGCTTCTGCCCATTCTGATCTTCCCAAGACCTCACCTGAATGCTACCTACAACGCAAAGAGAAGAGCCTTTGCGGAAAAATTTAGAGATAAATTCCGCCGTCTGTCTCCAAGCCGTGCAGCTTATAAAGTCCGTTTCACTCTGTCCGTCTTTTGAATACTTGCGATTAACCGCGAGTGAAAACTGTGCCACCGGGATACCGCTCTGTGTCTGCTTAAGTTCTACGTCAGACGTGAGTCTGCCGCCGAGAATAACCTTATTGAAATTGAAGTTTGCCATAATTAAATACCTCTCTTAAATATAATTTTTTCTAAATATTTTGATAAATTCTTCCGTTGTGAGTCCGTGATACTGCATCGCTCTCCTTTGAGCTATTTGCTTCACGGCTCGGTCAACCTTTGCGTTTTTATGTACGCTGTCTTTGCCGTTCCTATGGCAACGATCGCCGCAGATGTAAATCTTTAAGCCGTATTTTTCGCTCAAATTACGCCTTCCGTAGCCCTCAAATACGTGATGCTCCTCAAGTCCGAAATAATCCGCGTGAGCGTTTCTGCCACATATAAAACAATGCTCCCGGTCTGCTTGGATAATGCTTTTCATTCGCCCCATCTCGCTTTCATCTCTGCTATCTGATTCGGCGTTTCCGTGGGGATGCCTTGCAGCTTGCAATCCTCGATCGCCAAATCGAGAAGCCTTCCCATCTGCTCGACCGTGAACGTGCTTGATCCGAAATATACTGTTACGTTCGTACAGCCCTCAATTTTGCTCTCAAACGTGTCCGTCTGCCACCCCAAGCCCTTTGCTTGCCAATTAGAACAAAATCGCTCTACGGCGGGATTTACCACGCATACGGTTTCACTAACGCCGCCGATGTCCTTTATGTATTCTCGGTAGATGTCCGCCTTGCTCCTATGCAGCTTTTCGGCAAGCTTGTCCGCAAGCACCCAAAAATACGCATTGGCATCAAGGCTTCTCCTCTCCCTAAATTCCTTGACCTCGATAGAGAGCTTGTCCTTGTCCTTCAGCTCGTCAACAATAGCCTCAAATTCGCTCCTCTCGTTGACCTCAAGCAAAAGCTGTGGCTTGCCCGTCTTAAAATCTACGTTCGCGCCGACTATGCGCCCGGTCGCTTTCATTGTTTATCCTTCTGCCAAACGAAAGCACGGCAATTCTTTGTGGCGTTGTATATCGCAAGAGCGACTATCTGCTTGTCCTGAATGATGATTTTCTCGACAACGAATTTGTCAAAGCATTGTTTCGACCCATTCTTGCCGTCCTTGATATTGCACTTGTCGGCGGGTATCCACGTAAACGGAGCGGTATAAAGCTCTCTTCCGATGCCCCAATTAAAGCAAGCTCTCTTGAAGGAGTCCGATGCCTCGCCCTTCTGCGCCTCGGTATTGCTCTCCGTACCGCAATCGGACTTGAATACCCAATCGGGCGCAATTCCCGTATCGCCGTTCGCTTCTCTGTATTTCACTTGATCACAACGTATACCCACACGGCAGAAAAGATTACCCTTGCACTCATAATGCTCTCTCTGCCAATTTGCCGATCCTACCGTTTCATCGAGAATGTTCATATCCACTCTCGCATCCTTGTAAAGCAGAAGTACAAGACCGTTTTCCTTTACGCTCTGAACACGGCACTCTATCTCGTCTGCTCTTAAATCTCTGAATTTACACATCTTCATTTACCTCTTCTTCTATAATTTCAAGTGGACAACATTCTCCGATATAACGATCGGGATAGTTTACGATTTGCTGCGTAAGACCGCATCTCTGCGTAGCTCTTACAAAAAGATTACAATGCTTGCAAGATATATCCGCGTTATCGCGCCAATCGACGGGAAAGCCGACCTCTACAACCGCACGTGTTTTTATGTATCTTTTTACACCCGTTTCAAAACAAGCCATAGCGTTACTCCTCTCTGAATTTTTCTTTCAAGCAATATTCGCATAAGTCCTCGCCATCGACCTTGTAGACATCTCCGCAGATTTCCTCATCACAATGGTCGCAATAGCGTATCTCTACCGCTCTGTTGGGACAATACTTGCCCTTGCACGGATATCCCGGCACGGCGCAATCACAACAATGATTTTCTATACGGATTCCCATATCACACATCACCGCCCTCGCGCTTGATGCCGAGAATAGCCTTTATCTCGTCCACCGTAAAAAGATGTATGCGATCCGACAATCTTTCAAGTGTTGCAACTCTTTCGTGCGTTCTGATCAATTCCTCAAACGCTTCGATGGAAATAGTAATTTTGTTTTCGTTCATTTTTCTTTTCTCCTTATTATGAATATTGAAAATTTTATTTCTGCGCCTTCTTCATCGCCTTGCGATTCTTGCGCTCGTTGTACCTATTCCAAGAGCCGTCTTCGTTGATGCGCTTGCTCTCGTCAAGCACAGCAATAAAAGTCGTAAACACCGCATATAAGTATTCAAAAAATCTCTTAATCATTTGTTTTTCTCCTATGTATCTTTTTCTTTTGCTGAATGCCGTTCAGCACTCGGTAGAAATCTTCGCTTCGGATCACAAGACCTTCAACGGAGTTTCTGATCGTCCCGTCCTTCATAACGTGAATGATGTTCATAGCTCACTCCTTGTTGTCTGCCTGAATGTTCAGAATTTCACATATTGCCGCAACAATTTTCGGCGCGTTGCGCTGTCCCGTCAGTATCTTGTACATATAACCGCCGTCTACGAACAGCCCCGTTTTTTCAGCAACAGCTTCCTCAAGCCATTTTTGCTCTTTGCCTCTTCGTAAAAGTTCCGTCTTTACGCACAAACCGAAGTCTGAAAATTTGGATAAATTCACGATTTTTGTTCTCCTTTCATTCAATCTTATTGACAAGTACGCTTTTAGGTACTATAATGAAAGTGCCAACAATCATAAAAGTACTGTACTCCGTACCGCCTTGAGTATATTATAGTACCGAGTGCCGTACTTGTCAATAGCGAATTTACGGATTTCCGTAAGTTCGTGAAAACTAAACAAGAAAGGAGATACGGATTTGGGTACTTTATACGAAAACATTATCGCTTTGTGCGAGGAAAAAGGAATAAAAGGGGGTAAGATGTGTACGGATATAGGTATGAGTAAAGGCATACTTACCGATTTGAAGATGGGAAGGCAAGTGGGAATATCCGCAGCGAACGCCCAAAAGATCGCATCATATTTCGGCGTTTCCGTCGGCTATCTTTTAGGAGAAGAGGAAAAAGAAGAAAAGCCCACCGTCGAAGACGATGAGCTTTCCGAGAATATGCAGAAGCTTATTGATTTTGCAAAGTCTGTTCCTGATGACAAGGTGGAGCTTGTTCTGAAAGTAATGAAGTCAATCGTGGAAGCTGATTGACGATCTTCTCAATTTGTTCGGGAGTGAGCGAGGAAATGTAAGTTAATAGTTTGTTTTCTTTCATAATGACAAGCTCCTTTCAAGCAACGCGAACTTATGTTCGCCCAAAATAATAATTCTGAAAACATTATATAATCTCGATATTTAGATTTCTACGAGAAAATGTTTCCAAAATTATTATAACAAAGAAAATGGTAAATTGCCGTTCGGTATTTACATCATCATTTTAACGCGGTAAAGCATAAAAATCAATACCCAAGTTTGATACTTTAAATACCCAACTTTGATACCGCATAAAACATCATTCTTGATACCAAATTCATATAAGAATAATACTATTTTAAAAAAAGGAGAAACAATATGTGGCTTGAAAATCTTAAAGAATTAAAAAAGAACAAAGGAATGACCTGCAAGCAGATCGCGGATGCTACCAAGATACCCGAAAGTACCATTAAACGCATCTTTTCAGGTGATACGGATAATCCCTACGTTGATACCGTTCGTCGTATCGCAACAGCTCTCGACAGCTCTCTTGATGAGATTTTCGCGGAAACAAAGGTTGTTGTAGCCACGGACGACCTTGTCGAAATAAAGGAAAATGTTGACGTTGCAGAAGCAGAGCGCGATTTAGTTATGGTTGAGAACGAAATGCTCAAGACCAAGAACGCCGCCCTCACCACCGAAGTCGAGCTTCTGAAAAAGGAGCTTCAGCACAAGGAAGAGATCATCGCGCTACACAATTACTATAATAAACTCAAGCCGAACAACTAATTAACATCTCAACAAGATTTACACAAATGAAAGGGCATTAAAATGTTTGATTCGATATGGGGATTCTTGTTTATCCCGATAAATTTATTAATTCCAATGGTGTTCTGCTTTAGCGGAAAAAAATTTACACTCCCGAATATAAAAAAGATCGTTATTATCAACGGTATATGTGTTTTTCTTCTTTATACAATACTACGCGCCGTAGAAGGAATAGAAGGAACGCCTTACGGTGTGGTGATATGGTCGTACGTAGCTTATATGATAATGAAGAAGAAATGTTTAAAAAAGGAAGACGATCCCGAACATATCAAAATTGATATTGAAACTATTTTAGAGGAATCTGCCGACAAACATCCCGAAGTCGAGCAAACTCCGCGCGTAGAAGTTAAACCAACACCCGCGCCCAAAAAGAAACCCAAAGTCGCAATAACAGTAATCGTAATAACGGTGCTGTCGATATTATTGTTTTTTTCAATTCTCTTTAACATTATTCAGTACATAGGCGACAACGACATTTCAAAATACGAAGAGGACGAACAAATATTAGATTTAGAATACAGTCTTAACGCTCACTATTGGAAACTCTCCGAGAAGGCTGAATTTTTAGATGAAAATATCGTTTTCGTTATAGACGGCTACGGCAAATATTATTTTACCTATGACAAAATGATAGAAATAACGGAAGATGATGATCATTACGAATTTTGGGCGTATAACAAAGAACTCGCCATAGATTTAGGATATAAAGCATATTACAATTAAGAATCCAAAGGAGAGATATTAATGCGAGTAGCACTATATCCGCGTGTCAGCGGACACGAACAAGAGGATAATTATTCAATTCCCGAACAAATAGACAGAATGAGAAAATACTGCGAGGCGAGAGATTGGACGGTCTATAAGATATACACCGATTCGGGCTTCAGCGGCTCAAATATGGATCGACCGGGCTTGCAATCTATGATAAGAGATGCAAAGGCAGGAAAATTCGAGATGGTGCTTGTCTATAAGCTTGACCGACTCTCACGAAGCCAAAAAGACACGCTGTATCTAATAGAGGACGTATTTGAAAAACATAACGTAGGCTTCTCTTCAATGACAGAAAATTTTGACACAAGTAGCCCGCACGGAAAATTCATCATCGGCATATTGAGCGTTTTTAGTCAACTTGAGCGCGAAAAAATCCGCGAAAGAACGATGATGGGAAAAAAGGCAAGAGCCGAAGAAGGTAAGTGGGGCGGCGGATCAAAAGAGCCGACGGGATATGATTATACAAGCGGAGAGCTTGTTATCAATGAATATGAAGCGATGCAAATAAGAGAAGCTGCCGATCTGTTTCTAAAAGACACTCCTATACGGACGATTGCGAATATGTTCAACGAAAAAGGCTATCGCCATAAATGTGGCGACGGATTATGGGATGCTAAATCTATTAAAAGAATCCTCGTCAACCCTCTTTATATCGGTATGATGAAACACAAGGACAAATATTTTCAAGGCACACATACGCCCATTTTCGATCAAGAAACACACGATGCACTTGTGAAGAAAATGGATGAGCGTAAGGATAAATACGGTACACAATATAAGCCCCACGTTTCCTTGCTCGGCGGACTCTTGTTCTGTAAACAATGCGGAGCGCGATATGCAAGACAAGTCGCCAACAGCGGAACGTCGCAATATTATTGCTGCTATTCCCGAATGAAGAAAGTACCGAAAATGATAAAAGACCCAAACTGTCAAAACAAAAATTATAAGATGTTAGATTTGGACTACGTTGTTATCGAAGCAATCACGCAGCTTTCAATCGATCCCAACTATATCAATCAGGTGAGAGAAGAAAAGCCAAAGAATGATGCCGTGGAAAAAAGAAAAATCATCGAAAAAGAAATCGATAGCATCGGCTCTCAAATTTCTAATTTGATGGACTTGTACGCTGTAGGAAATATGCCTCTTGACCTTATCAACAAAAAGGTCAGCGCATTAAACGAAACAAGAACGTCGCTTGAAAAAGAATTGGACTCACTCGTTGTTTTTGAAACCGCAAATGACGAAATGACAAACGAGCAAATCCAAGAGCTTGCTGACTTGATAAACAATAAAGACCTAACCCTCAACGATAGGCGCGCTATTGTTCAAAGTCTAATACAGTATATCGAAATTGACGAAGAAAATATACTAATTCATTGGAAATTCTAAAAAAATAAAGGGCTGTGAAAACAGCCCTTTTTTATATTTCTATTCCAAACTCTTCCTTTAATAATATATATAGGCGATGTATCGGTAATCCCACCACATTATAAAAATCGCCATCGATCTTCTTAATGTGCTTCATACCAAACGGCTCTTGTATTCCGTAGCCCCCGGCTTTATCCCACCAATTATTGCATATGGGAACGCCCGACTTATCGTAAGTCCTTATATGCAATAAACTATCCCAATTCTTACTATTATTATATCACACAAGCCGAATATTATATGTGCCGATGTTCCCTTGTTTACAAATTGTTTACATATAAACACCGCGCCTGCGCCCTCAAATTTGCCCTACAACGCGCTTTGTTTTCGGACTACCGCTTATCCGTTCCAACGGCTTTTCGTCGCTCTTGTGTCAATGTGGACGAACGTGGAGTAAATTCCAATACCGCCCTTATTCTTCAAAATCGTTTCCACATATTCCGCCACCTTTTTCGGCGATACTCCGCTCACTTTAATGTCCGCAGCTTTGCCGTATAGATGCTGTGAATATGCCGTACCACCCACAGCTTTGTTTTTCGTCGGTGTTCGATAAGCCGATGTGATGCTTACCGCTTTTCCGAAATGCGTTCTGATCTTTTGCAAAACATTCACAAGATCGGAATCAATAAAGATAGGATCGCTCCCATCCGTGCAAGCAAACTCTTTAACTCGGAAATTTTGAGTTAATTTTGTGTTACCGTCTTTCGCTTTTGAATATGCCTTGATTGTCATTTTTCATCTATCCCTTCAAATGTTATATAAAAAGAAAAAGGGGAGTGATTTCTCACTCCCCAAAATTTTGTTTTACTTTTCTTTCGGCTTATCGTAGGTCATAGCTTGTTCGCTGTCTGAAACGCCCTTCGTAGTCGGGTCAGTAACAATACCCAAAATAGCCAATACGCCGAATACGGCATTGATTACCGCGAGTAACTTATCACCGAGATTGCCAAGCTCAAGTGTGAATCCGAAAATGGATGCCACCACCTGAACGAAAAGGAGAATTGCCGGGACAATAGCAAGCCAAAAGTTTTTGTTCTTGAATCTTACTTTCCAATTAAGTTTCATAATGTGTACCTTCCTTTCACGTTTCAATTTCCCAAGTTTGTACCTCTTTATAGATTTTGTCTATAAAGGAATTACCTTTCAAAGCTTTATAGGCTTCGTAAAGAAAAACAAAGTTTTCGTATTCGTATTGGCGGATTTTCTTATCATCCTTGTTGTGATAATACGTTCGTAACATCTCGCTTCGTAACTGACATTTTTGCCCGTTTGTCAGCTTCACAATAAGAACGATAACGGGAATAATCACACCGAGAAGAATACCGATTTCCGTCAACAGCGTTGCTATAGCTGTAATTCCCATTGGTCTATATTCCTTTCTTTTTATTCCACGATCTCGCTAATATGGAAGCTGTCGAGAGTCAAGAGATGCCCCGTAGTGGTCGCCGTTCGATTTACAATCATATACAGCCCATACGTTTGAGTTAAATACTTAAACCTCAACAGCTCAAAGCTAATAGAGGCATAGTCGGGCGAATAGGTATAGCCGGGCTCAAGGACAATCGTTCCTTCCTTGATTTCCGTCGATACATCAACTTCCGCGCCGTCCGTTCCGACCACCCTTGAGGACTTAATCGTCGCATCCGACATCGTAACCTTGCCCGTTTCCGTTAGAGTGAAATTCTCGGCTTCAATTTTGAGTCGTTTGCCGATAAGATGGATGATTTCTTCTGCACGATTTATCATCGTGATAATTTGTGCATCGTCCGTTTTATCCACCTTTTTATTAGCTTCCGTCTTTGCCTCGTTTGCGAATATCAATGCCGCAGAAGCCGTATTTTGCGCCGATGAAGCATTTGCGCTCGCTCCGTCAGCCGCAATCTTTGCCGAGGATGCAGCGGAGAGGGAGCTGTTTGCAGCTCCCTCAACCCTTTTCACGTTATATCTGCGCTCGATGTCGGCGGGCGTTCTTGCGCCTTGCCTATCTTGCTTGCTCATATCTTTACCCCCTTACCAAGAGATATTTCCTTTGGAGTCAACCTTGAAGCCAAGCTCTTTCAAGATGGTCTCAACGTCCTCGTAGGAAAGATCTTCTCTGCTGTTTAAGTAATCGACGATCTCGTAATTGTAGGTATCATCGGCATTGTATACGCTCTTGAAAAGAATAATCTTTTCTCCGTAGTCGGCATCAAGCTCGTTAATATACTCAATGACCTTTTTCTTGCGACTACCGCTTATGGAATCGCCGTCCTTGTCCTTGTCAGCCTTTATGTTGTTCAAAGCCTTCGTATATTGCTTGTATACAACGAGATCACTTGATACCGCTTTGGAAAGAGCGAATTTTTCGGGATTCTGATACGCCCACGACCACGCCTCTTTAGTATCATCATCGAAGCTCTGATATTCCTCATAGGAAATATTGTTTGCCTCAAGGAATTTATACTTATCGGGGTATTTCTTCGCGTATTCAAATTCTCCGAAATCGCCGTATTCCACAAGTCCCGTAAGGTCGATAGGCTCTTCTCGGTCGGCGATGTTGTTTATGAGCAAGTTCTTATCCTCGATTGGCAAATTCAAATTAGCGATGTATACGGCTTTTTCACCAAGCGTATCAAGCTTTGCCAAATCCGCTCTGATCTTTCGGTATTCTCCAATCGGAATATCAAGGTCAACAAATTCTTGAATTTGCTTTTCCTTGAGGGGAGCATACTCGTTATCAAAGTAGTCCCTTGCGTTATCACTCGCCCATTGTCCGAAGATGCCCGCCTGAATTCTATTGCCAAGAGTATCTTCCACGGGGAATCTCAAATTACCGCTGTCCGTATACGATCCCGCAATCGGATGATCCTCGTCGAACATAGAAAGTCCTTGTATTGTCTTCTTGGCTTGTCCGTATCCGCCGGGCATAAGGTAGTAAGGTAGTGCCTCTTTGATAGTTTCAAGTCGGGATTTTTCGTTTCCGTACTGATCCACACCCTTGTAAAGCTCCTCAATGGGAAGAGCCGAGGCAATCGGAATACGTCCGCCCTCAAGAATACTTGTGTACGGCAAATCTCCCATAAGCTCCATAAAGCCTTGCTCGATGTTGTCAAGCACGGTATCCTCGCTTTCCTCGTCATCGTCAAGACCGAGAGCCTTAATCAATACGCCGATAATATCAAAGGCGGGATTGTAGCCCGCGATGGACTCAAACACCTTTCCAAACAAGTGCTGACTAATGGCAAGCGTAGCGAACGTCGAAGCGATCTTCGCCGCCTTCTTTGCGTTTCTCTCGCGACCGTTCTGAATGTCCTCTGTCGATACCTCTGCCTCTTTGATAGTGTCATAGAATTGGCTGTCAAGCTGATTTCGTACCTCAAGCTGAAACTTAGTGATAAGACCGAGTGCTTTTGAATTATAGAGCTGCGGCATCTGACCGAGCGATCTGTCGCCCATCAGCCTTGATACCCATTTGTCCGCTTCGATATGTGCCGTCGCGGAATCCATACCCTTCGCTGTAAGCTCGTTGTATTTCGCTCTTGCGATAAGCTCCGTGGAGAAATTGTCAACCGCGCCCATAAGAGCATAACCGGGATCACTTATCTTTTGCCAAGCTGTACGGTGGAATCTGTCCGCACCTTTTCTTCTTATTACAACGGGGCTTTCTTCGGTAAATCCGTCGCTCTTGCCGTTGATGGATTTAATTCTATTAGACACCGTTTGAGCAAATCCCTTGACAAATGCAAATTTGTTCGTCTTTGCAAAGGCTTGTACGGGAGCTATCAAGTTCGTCAGCGCGGACGATACGTTGTATCCGACCATATTGCTGCCGACTTGTCTGTTGAGAGTATCCATAAAGGTCATAGCTCGTCTTCCGATCATACCTTCAATACCTCTGTCGATAAGTGCCGTCTTGCCCGCGAGAACATTGGCTTCCTCGTTCAAGAATTTTGCGAAGGTCGACAAGTGAGAATTGTAAACGTCCTTGATTCTCTCTTGTGCTTCCTCTTCGGTGAGTGCATCCAAGCCTTCAAGACCGTTTGCTTGTCCGTAGGTATCAGCGATATAGTTTCGCAACGCGCGGAACGTCTGAATATCGTCAATGTGATATATTTGATTCTTCGCGCTTGACAAATATCGCTCAAGACCGCCGAGAAGGTCAAACGATGTGCGCTGTCCTCTTCGGTGCATCGCGCTTGCAAAGTAAGGCTGTCCGGGCTTCAAATCCGCCGTAACGCCGTTGAGATCGGCCGGCAAATCCTTCGCTCTTATATCGTTCGGATTGAACGGCAAGCCAAGTCTTGAGAAGGTATCATCCATCGCCCTAAAGTGAAGGAAATAATTGTCAAGTCTCGGAATTTCGGGATAAGCATTTCTCGCTCTCGACTCGTTGATAGCCTTGAGAGTATCATCGTAAATCTGTCTGATTCTTGAATCGCCCGCAAGACCTTTGATGTTCTCCCTAACTTTCGCATTGGGAAAATCTTTTGCAAGCTCCTCATCACCGTACTTAATAAGATCGCCATTATCGTCAACGTAGAAGCCTTCAGCATACATCTGCGCCGCCGCGCTTTCCTTGCTACCGGGCTTGATGTTATACTGCTTTGAAATCTTCGCAAGTAGACCGCTCTTTCTGTCCGTAAAGGAATTGAGCCACTTAATACCCTCGGTTTCGTTCTGCGCCACCTTGTTGACGGTTTCATCCGCGAGAATTTGTCCCTCTTTATAACCGAGCGATTTTTCCATAACTCTCTGCGGAGTGTTGTCAACGGTCGAGAATGTCGAAAGGTCTTTCGCCTTTTTCAAAGCCTCGTCAAAGTCAAGTCCCTTTTCGGCGAATTTAGCCTTAATACCGTCCACTTTGTTTTGATGCAATTCCGCACGTGTGGTGCGTATCTTCTGCGCGGTGGTCTGTTTGTCGATCTTCGGAGCTTCCTCTTTTGCTGTATCAGGCATCGGCGCGATATCCTCTGTGGTCGTTGCGTTTTCCGCAACCGCTTCGTCAACCACATTGTCAACGGGCGCGATGTCCTCTTCAAGCATTACGTCCTCGCCGTAGATGTTGAAGCTGCCGTATTCCTTCGGCTTTTCGCCCTCTGCGGAAAGTGACATAGTCGGTGCAAGCTCTTTAGATTGATATTTTGCGACAAACTCCTCAACTACGTCGTTTGCAACGGGAAGCTTGTTTGCACCGCCTTCATACTCGGCAAGCACTCTGTATGCCTCGTCCATATTGAAGTTAGGCTGTACCTTCTGCTGTGATGCACCGTTGCCCTCATTGTCATACATCTTAAAGTCGATAAGAGTCTTCCAATATCCGTCGGTAGAGCCATCGGGCTGAAGGCTGTAGCTACCGTCGCCGTTGTTGACAAGGAACTTGCTGAATTTCGGCTCGCGCCCGGTCTTCGCACAAAGATTCAAGTATCTTTCTGCGTTCTCTTTACCCGTAAGAGTATAGTCCCAATAGTCAATCGGATACAAATTTTCAACGCCCTTGCCCGTAGCGAGATCGTGTTCCTTCTGACCATAGGTGTAGTCCGTATAAGAACTCATACCCATCATCTCAAGCTCTTTCATTCCCCAACCTGAACGATGGAAAGGAATGATAAAGTCGATGCGATCGTCAGCCATAGCAGCAAGGATATGCTTGTCATTCGCGCCGACTATAATTGTGCCGACGTTTTGAGAGTATGCATCTCTCAACCGCATTGCCTCGTTGATATCCATACCTTCGGTGGAACTGAATGCAAGATTTCCGTCTGCATCGAATCCATCGCCTTCCGCGATCAGCGAAAGATTGATTTTGATTCCCGTATCGCCGAACACCCACGCAAAGTTAGGCACTTTTGTATGTGCTTGAGAATGCAATCCCTTTGCGGACATATCCATAACAGCTTGCATCATATCAAGCATATGCGGTGTTTCAAAGTCCGAGAAGCTCTGTACACGAAGACCGCCGATAGATTCAATGTCACGAATCTGTTTCGGAGTCAGCGACATAATCTCATTGCGGTACTCGGTGCGAAGCTGCACTACCTTCGGATTAGAAGAGCCTTTTTTATTCATTGCATCTACAAAGTCTTTGTAGGTCTGCGGATGGCTCTTGCGAAGTGCTTCCAATCCGTCCGAAGTGGTGACCTCGTCCAAATTCGGCTTGTACTCGCCTTCGTAGCTGTCAAGCCACCCTTGTGCGAATTTGCCGAGATGTCTTCTTCGGCTCTCGACGTAACACACACCGCAAGGCGTTTGTACGCCGTGTTTCTTCATCATATTCAAAAGATCGATAAGGTCATCGGAAGAAAGTGCCGTGTTAGGCATTCTGTGCTGAATAGCATCAAATGTGCCTTGATATACAAGTCGCTTTGCACACAACGTAGAAGCATCCAAGGTCTTGATATACTCTTGGTTGTCCTTGAGCATCACTTGATTATCCGCAGCTACAAAGTCGAGTCGGTCTTTGTCGGCAGCGATAACGGAAGCAACGCTGTTTGTGTCCTTGATCCACTTGTCAACCTTGTCGGCATCGTAACCGCTCTTGATGAGATTTTCTCTAACCTTCGTCTGCGTTTCAGGTGTCCAAGTGGAAAGGCTGTACTTCGTCACCGTGCCGCCATCCATTACCTTGACATCGTTGTTCGCTTGTTCGCTCTCGCCCAAAGAATAACGAATATCGGAATACGTTTTGACAAATGTCTTGGTAGGTTTTTTGTCCCCTACATCTTTTTTCAGATCACGCATTTCATCATCCAAGTCGTTATAATCGGATGCGTAATCATCGGGGATTTCCATATCGTTATTAAAGAAATCCTCATACCCTTTGTCATACGCATCCAATTTACTTTGCAATTCGTTTATTCTTGCAAGCTTGGAAGAAACCTCTTTGTCCTCTTCCGTATAGGTAATATTCTCAAGAAGTTTAGTGCCATCGGGCGTAGACATACCAAAATTGATTTCCGTATCAGGGTATTGCTTTTGCAATTCTTGAAGCAGCTTTTTGGCGATTCCCTTGCGCCTATGTTCGGGAGCAACCTCAATCATTTTCACATTCGGTTGATCTTCATACACGCTGTAATCCAACGCGCCAACGACTTTACCGTTTTCCTTGTAGGTCATTACGGCAAACATTTCGCCGCTATAGTAATCCGTTACGGTTGTTTCGATGTGTTTATCACTTGCGGAAAGCGAATACCTTATATCCGCATTTTCCGTAGGATTCGTGTTATCGGTATTCTTTATCTGTTCGGGATTGAACGCGATGTATACACGATGACTTGTGTCGTTCGTGTTGTTACGTCTGCCACCGCCAATGTGAGTAATGCCGTCATAGCCCATACTCTCAAGTGTCGATACCAATTCCTCTGCCGCTTCGTATTTGTAATATCCTTCGTCCTCAAAGTAGTCCTCTACCGCGCGGTAAAAGTCCTCGTTTGTACCACTTTTGGGGAATGAAGCATCGGGGAACGCCTTACGCCAAGCATCTGCATCCGCCTCGGCATCCATATCCATAGGATTAGTGATATTCAAATAGGACTCATATACTGTAGGACTATCGCCCTTGCCCTTATTGGTGTAGGACTCTGCCACGCTCTTATTGTCGGTAAAGTATGATCCTTGACCGAATAAGCCGTATTTGCTTCCGTAGGTATCGAATACTGTAAAACCGCCCTTTGACGTGCCGTGATACATTACCTTGAGATTGCCGTTCTCGTCTACGACCTTGCTATCCTTGAAATATTCCTTCTGACCTTCGGAAAGTTGTCTGCCGTTTGTGTCGGAAGAAAGTGAAAATTGGGTATTGACATCCGAATCTTTTTGTGATATACTCTTTGCAGAGGCATCCTCTTGTATGTCGCCAATCGCATCTTGCGTAGTAGCGGCGGTAGAGGATTCCTCTTTTTTTATGTCGAATGTAGTCGGTATCATATCAACTACATCATAAAAAACCGCCTCGCCTTTATTGGTGATACCAACTATGACCTCTGCGCTATACTTTGCGTTTCCTGACATAATCAATGTCGTGCCGTGGTCGAAGTCAACAAAATTATCATCTCTCGGATGTGTCAAACCACCATCACGATTCCAATTTGTTGTGGCAACAACGATATCATCAGCCACATCCGCAGCTCTCATTTTGTCTGCGAACACATCGGGCGCGTGATTATACAAACTCTCCGTGTATTCCGAACGTGTGTATTCGTCGCGGGATTTTTTATTTACCTTGCGAGTAATACCATCAACTACAATACCATCCTTGAACTTCTTGAGTGCTTCCGAGGCGGCTTTCTTTGCCTCGTCTTTTTTTGTTTTGTCCCAAGAACTTGTGTCAATATTGCTTAAAATGTCGTTGTCAACAACTGCGACAAATCTGCCGTCCGTTGTTTCGCTCAACGAATACTTCTTCTCGCCTTTCGCCTCGGTCTTCGCCTCACTATCGCGCTTCGTATCCGCCCTATACGCATCCTCAAACGCTTTCTTAACCTTCAGAAGCTCTTTTTCTTCCTTGCTTCCCGCCGTTACGACCTTCAAGAGATATTTGATCTCATCGTAAATCTTTTGGAATACGTTTCTATGATTTGTCAAAAGATGCTTGACGAAATCGGGATCGGAGAACAGATAATCGCCCACAAGGTCAGCCGTAAGCTCGGAGTCAATGTCTTCCTCGCTGTAAAGCGACTCAAGGGCTTTTCTTCTGCCGTCGTAGTCCTTCTTGGATTTCGCATACTCAAATATAGCTTTTTGCATCTCTCCATAAAGCTCCGTTCCCTCAAGAACGTGCGATATTTCGTGTCCGACAATCGTATTGAGCGATTTAGCGGAATTGATATTTACGCCGATAGTATTTGTCTTTTTGTCAAGATATCCGTTGACAAATTTTCCGTCAACAGCAAAGCTTGAATTTTTCAGCTTCTCGTTATTAAGGAAATCAAAAGAAACACCCTTATCCGCTGATATCTTTGCGACCATATCAACAAATTCGTGTGTTCTTCTTGTGTTGTTCAGTATTCCGCTGTCAATAGCCGCTTGTATAACCTTCTGCTGTTTGACATCGTACTTTTTCACGTCAGCTTCAAACGCCTGACCTCGCCTTGCCTTGTCCGCGTAGCTTTCCAAAAGGTAGCTGTCCTCGCTTTGCTTTGCAAGTTCCAATACCTCGCTGTTAAGCTGCGCCTTAAGCTGTTTGCTCTTTGAGTTTTCCTTAATGTCTTTTACTTGATTTTGAAGCTCCGCATACCGCGATTGATCCGCAAGCGTAGGATTTGTCTTTTTGCCAAGCTCTTCAAATTCCTTAAGAATGGAATCCTCACTTTCGACGGTATCCTTGTAGGTCTTGTATGTTTCACCCCCAAGAGCTTCTTCAATATCGTCTACGGAGATTTTGCCGTTTTGCAGCTCTTCCGTAACGTCATCGTAGATTTTGTTCTTTTCTTTCTTGGTGAGCTTTTCGCCGTTCTTCTCGGCTTCCGCGATGCGCTTCTCGGCTACCGAATCAAGCACCTTTTGCTCGTTCGTTGAAAATCCCGTAATGAAATCTCTGTCCGCTTTGGTAGTCTCGATAAGGCTGCCTTTTTTCATTCCCGGTACGATACCGCTTTGAGCAATTCCGCTCGACACCGCGCCGACTACAAACTGCTCAAGCAAATTCTCGTCCTTGATAAGATCGGAAAGGCTTGCATCGTCCATATACGTCAGCTTCTTTGCCGCCGCCGTTCCAATGCCCGCCAAAACTTCTTCAAAGCCCTCTGCTGATGCCTTAACGCCAAACTGCACAAGGTTTTTCGCGGTACGGTTAGCGATCTTGCTACTCAACTTTTGAGCGAATACGTCATCAAGAGAAGATATACCTTTGCTCAAACCGACAGCCTTGACGGTTTTTCCCAAGCCACCGAAAAGCAATTCCGTTCCCGCATCGATTGCGCCTTTGGAGAAGCCATACGCAAGTGCCTCTTTGCCCGAAGCACCCGCATTGTAAGCCTCGCTCAAACCGCTACCCATAGAGCTTAATCCCATCGTTCCCGTTGTCAGCGCGGTAGCTCCCGCCGTGCCCAAGCCCATCGCGCCCGCAGCACCGCCCGTCAAGATGATAGCACCAACTTGACCAAGACCTTCCGCCACCGAGTCAGACGTTCTGCCAAGCACGGAATAATCGTCAAGAAAATCGTCCGTACTCTTTGAAAGCGATCCAACCGTATCCTTCTTGGCAAGCTCTCTCGCCTCGTCCGCAAACAAATCCGCGCCGAGAAGATCAGCAACGCCCGCCATTCCGTGGACTATCAAATCCGTGCCACCCTCAACAAGTCTGCCCGCACCCTTGACTATACCCACGCTCGCATCGGCTATCGTGCCGCCTATCGTTTTGAGCGCATCGCCAAACTGATACCCGTCGCTAAAAGCACCCTTTTGAAAGAAATCTAATTTACTGTCTTTTTTCTTACTTTCCTTTACGGGGGCTATATCCTCGTCTTCGTCCTTCTTTTTTGCTTTTTGCCATTGTCCCGAACGCGGATTCCATACAACATCTTGCGCCTCGTCTTCATCCAACTCTACCCACTTTTTTGTTCTTGGATTCCAAATAGCCATAGATGCACCCCCTTAACTAACTCTTTCGTATTTGTTCTTCGTGCCGTTCCAAATAAACGTCTGACCGTTTGCCATCCATACGTTCTGACCGACGATGCTGACACCGCTGCTGTTTACAGCATCCTTACCAAAAAGGATTTGCGCGGGAGCAAGCTTCTCAAGCTTGTATGCCTTGCCGTCTATCATTACGCCTTTCGGCTGATAAGCTACGCCGTTTTCATCCTTGCCCATATAGCCAAAGCCACCAACGTCTTCCGCGATAGCACCTGAATAATACTTGGTCTTTATCTGCGTTTTTTTGCTTTCGCTTTGCTGTGATTTCTTTTGTTGGATTTTTTCATTATTCGCGTTTTTCGTAGAGTTCGAAGACGTTGTTTTATGCGTAGAATTGATCTTTACGCCGTTAGCATCTCCGTCGGCTGCTTTGCCGTACTGCGCTTCAAACGTCTTATTAAACTGTCTCTGCTGTTCCGCAAGACTCGATTCATACTGTCTAACGTCTTCTTTGAGCGAATTTTCCTTGTTAATCTGATCAAGCTCGGCAAGATAACGGCTGTAGTAATTCTGCTCGATCGTGGTCTTTTGCGTTGCCTTCTGTGCAAGAAGAGTGTTCTTGTACTGAAAGCCCGCGAGTGAAAGCTCAAGCTGTTTTTGTAACGACTCAAATGCTATTTGCGCCAAAGCTGCATTGTTCTGAAGCCTTGCATCCTTAATAGCGTTATCGTAGTTAAGCACCGCTTGGCTGTAGGTCTGTCTTGCTGCGGCAACTCGGTTTTGGTATGTGTTATACATACTCACTTGAGAGCTTTCGCTGTATCCCGTGCCCGCAAGTCCGCTCGCTGCCATCTTCTCGGCATTTGCGCCGTATTGATTGCTTTGCTTTTGCCAATCTACGTACGATGCCGATTGCTCCTTGAGATAGTCCTTGTTTGCCTGATCCTTTTGCTGTTCTATCTTCTCGATAGCAAAGTCGGTCTGCTCGTTTTGTATCTCGGTCTGCTTGTCAGCCCAATCTTGCGTTGCTTGGATTTGCGAGTTATAAAACGCATCCGAGTCCTCGATCATACCGCCGTATAGATTTTCGTTCTCGGTTAAAGCTGTATTCATTTCGGCATCCACGCCCGCTTTTACCGCTTCTTTATCGATGTCATAATTAGGTGTTGCCATCCATATCCCCCCTTACCGCTTGATATATCCGCCTATGAACGCCTCAAGCGTGGCTGTTTCAAGGCCGAATCTTGTGTTTGAATGGAATTTAAGCTGAATGTCCTTCCACTTTTTCCGCTTAATACGGCTCACGAAAGAGTCCGTTACGTTTTCATACGTGCCGATAAGCTCAAACTCCGATTTATCGGTTTTCGCATAAAGTGTTATATCACCCTTCGCCTCGACTACGCATCCGCGCTTGTTCGTGGTCTTCAGCTTGTGCGGAGATTTGAATTTGTCCTTTGGTGTTACCCAATAGCTCTCTACGTCGCTTTCCATATCGGTCAGCGTGTATACGCCGTCTTCCGTACCCAAATAAAGCACTCCGTCGTACACCTTTGCCGATGTTATCTTCTTGTCAAGCTCCCAATAAAACCACTCATATTCAACGTGATTCTCATTTGCAAACGCCGTTCTTGAGTCGGCAAGAAAGACTTTGTTTCCGATAAAAACGAGCAAATAGCCTTCCCATTCCTCAAGGATCATATTCTTGTAGTCATTTGAGCTGATAAGCTTGCGGTCAACAAGAGAGCTTCGGTGCGCTACCGCTTGCTCCGTCGTTATATCACCGCTTATTCCTTCCATTCCGCGCTCACTAAAGAAGACAATATCATCGTTGAAATTGATGGCTTTACCAACACATCCGATGGTAACGCTTGAGTGAGAGGAAGGATATATCTTGCCGTATTCATCATCAATGGTAGGCGCGTGATAAAATACGTTCGTGTTAGATTCGGACGGCTCACGGAACACCCACAAGGCGTTATTTCCCGCTACCAAGCCCCGTATCTGCGCGGAGTCCATTCCTTCACGGTAATAGTCCAAATCGCTAAAATAGGTCGGATCGTTAAGGCTACAATGCCATACCGTATTTGGATAATTCGGGTTTCCGCTCACAAATACTCTGTTGTCAAATACCTGAAGCAAAGTACAACCGAGGATTTTGTCAACGTTACCCGGAACTGTCTTTTTAAACTGTATTGATACGTTGTCTTGTCCATCCGTAAGAGGCGCGGAAGGTGCGGTAGAGAATGTAATCTTGCCCGCATCATAATCAACCTCAAAACTATCCGCAGAAGCTCCGTTCACCGATACAATAGGTCTATAGTCCGCATCAATATTCTTCGCATCAAGGAAATACTCCTTGCTATTGCCATCACCGAGGAAGGTGTTTCTGCGATACGCCGAGAGCATATTAACATCCTCATATATCGTACCGCCACCGCCCGGCTTTCTTCCGATAGACGTGGTAGGAACGTACGAGAATAAATGAACGTCGCCATAACCGCCTTCGTTATGTTGAATATATTTCTTTCCGTCCTTGAAATACCACAAATTCTCATAAATAAAGGCGTTGCTCGGTGCTGCGTTCAATCCAATCGCGAGCAGCTTTTTTTCTCCGTTCTTTATCTTGTAGATATTCGTACCGCTGTGCACAAGCATCGCGCCATCGTAAAAGTATATGCCGTATACCGTTTCGTCGAAGGATTCTATCAGCTTCATTCCCGGTCTTGTGCGGATACTCTCGGTTTCCTTGTAATCGCGCCACACGTTAAGGCTATCGGGGCTTCTTGCGAGATTTATTTCCTCGCCGCGAAAGTCTACGCCGCGAAATCCGCCGTAAATTCTCGATATAAGATCGCCCGTATCGCTCATACGCTAAAGCCCCCCTCAATAGTGATTGCACCCATCTGATACCTCGGATCGAGTCGCTGAAGCATCGTTTCGTATCTCGTCGCATATACGCTTCCGTATTCCGAGGAAACGTCGCTCTTTAAGAGATCGGCAGCAACTCCGTACGGCATAATCTCAAGCACGTCCGCCGCAAGCTCAAACTCATACGCTCTGTCTTTGGTCTTCTCGGTGATCCTTTCGGGATAAACAAAGCAATCTATCTCCGCGATACCGCTACCCAAAATCTTAAATACCGTGCCGTTTGCTCTCGGTGAGTAATCTACACCGCGTATGATGTCAACTTGATATATCTCGTATCCAACCTCTCTCTCGATGTCGGCAAATTCAAGCCTATCGCCCATATTTACCTCTATCTCGGCATACTTCGGTATCTTCTTGATCCTCGCAAGCTCAAACATCACCTGATTTATGACCTCTCCTATCTTGGTCGCAATATCGGGATCGTCCGTCAAAAGCTCGCTGTCGGGATTGAGTTCCTCAATGAGCGAAAGCACCTTCTTTTTCATTTCCAATAGTGTCATTTTCACACCTCTTTCTTACGAAAAAAGCACCGCCCCAAAAGAGCGATGCTTTTTACTGTATTTAAATTTCAAGATTCCACTTTGCCGTGTATTCCTCGCCAAGCTTCGTTGCCTCTCCCTCAAACCATATAGCATCATATTCCGTCTTCGGTGGATTTCCGCTACGCCATTGAATTTCTCTTATCCAATAACGTACAGCCGAGGGAATACACACTATAAAGGGCATCGCAAGTCCGTACTTCGCATTTTGCAAGGCGTGTCCGAATTCGTGCATCTTTATGCTTTTACTCGCGCCCTTGTTCGCAAGAATAACGAGTCCAAGCTCAAGACCGCCCCAATCCTCGCCTATCTCAAAGCACCATACAAGACCGCTTTTCTTCGGCTTGTGTCCCGCGATCAGAAGGCAAAGGGCAACAAGACCGCCCGCGATATTGAGCAATATGCCCCACGTCAAATTCAAAATATAAAACTGCTTCTTTGTCATTCTTATACCTCGTATTCAACTCCGTAAAGGTCAAAAAGTGCCTTTACCGCTTCGTCTTTGACAATTTTCTTTCGCTGTCCTTGATTGAGTGCATCATACACCGTCTGCAAGGCGTTCTTCGTTTCGGCGCGGCATTTGTCTACCGCTTTATTCAATGTGTTTTTATTCATCGAAATTTACCCCCAAGCTCTCAAGTGCGCCTCGGTAGTCCTCATCGGTTGCCTCATCTTCGGTAGCATCGACCTCTTTCCACCCCTCAACCGACTCAACATCGGCGCAAGTGGTAGTTCTATCACCGTTCACAAGCACCTTGCCCTCGTCAGCAATAAGACGGAGCATATCGGTGTATTCAACGTCGGGCTTGATGGGCGATACTGTAACACCGCCATCAGCTCTTATGTACTTATAAAGTGGTATTTTTTCCATATCTTATACCTCGCTGTTATAATATATCGTGGCTTTATTCGCACCCCACGGCGCACCCGCAACCGCGCCCTCAGCCCACGGTACATATATTTTTGTTAGACTGCCACAACTATTAAATAAATCGCTACCAATACTTGTAGGTGTGCCTTTGAATGTAACGGTGTTCAATAAGATACAATTATAAAACATTAAATTACCCATACTGCTAAGGCTACTCGGCAACGTCATTGTTTTTATTTTTTTACAATTCGCAAATGCCGACGTACCAATATTTGTAACACCTTCGGGAATTTTAGTTATCGCAAGAATTTCGCAACCATAAAATGCACTTGTACCTATACTTGTAAGACCACTCGGTAAAGATGTTGCTTTAAGTTGTTTACAATCCTTAAATGCGTGATCGCCAATACTTGTTATTGTATTTGGTAAAGATGTTAGTACAAGGTTAGTACACCCGGTAAACGCTTGCTCAACCAAAGTTATTACTTTCGGCATTATTACTGTTGTGAGATTGCTACATCCGTTAAATGCATTCTTTCCGATAACCGTAACATTCGGCATTGAAACGCTCGTAAGTTCATAATCATTATAAAATGCAGAAGCTTTTACTTGCTTTGCATTCGGCAAATTAACCTCTGCTTGTCCGCCTTCGATACACAAATCAAAAGGCTCTCCCTCATATTCTCCCACAACGCCGAGGATGTTTGTACCTTTCTTGATAACCGACGGTACAATGCTATCGTGATAAACCGAAATGTCATATTCCTTTGTTACGGGTGTTCCGTTTTCACCTTCCTGAATAACTACCAATAACCTTCTTCCGCCCTCACCGGAAGCATTGTAAGCGGAAACACCGCCAACTTTAATATCATCAAGCGATACACCATCGCCCTCATAAGTTCCCTCTACACCGAGAATAATTTCGCCCTTCTTGATAACTTCGGGGACAATAGGCGTTTCCATAGTGATCGTTTTTTCATCTGATGTATTAACACCGTCCGTCAACTGATAATTCAAGTATGTCGGCAAACTTCGAACGGGATGTACCGAAGACGGAACAACCGTAACGTCATCAAGCGATGCGCCTTCAAGCTCTCCGACTACACCAAGAATATTTGTGCCTTTCTTAATAACTGAAGGAACAATAGGAGCAGCACTAATATCATACTCCGTGTTGTGTATAACCTTGTCTTCTCCTTCGCCCGCACAAAGAGTAAGCGTCAATTTCTCGCCACCGCCGCCGTTTCCGCCCAAAACGGTAACGCTGCTTACCTCAACATCCTCGATCGGCACGTCCTCAAGCGTTCCCGTAACGCCAAGAATATTTACGTCCTTTTTAATAACGGAAGGAACGATTGCACCATAATTTGAAGGTATTTCATATTCTTTGGTTATAGGCTCGCTATCTTCGTTCGCTTTAAGGGCTACCGCCAATTTTCTACCCTCTACCTCTTCGTCGCCCTCTTCACTCTGTATAACGGTAACTTCGCTAACCTCAACATCGTCAAGAGGAGCATCCTCAAGCTCTCCGACTACACCAAGAATGTTTACGTCCTTCTTGATAACCGAAGCCTCGATCTTGTGATATTCCGAAGGAAATTCGTAAACCTTTTCGGCATCCTTACCGCCGATATTGAGCGATACGTCAAGCGATTCGCCATCCTCTGAAGCCTTTATCAATTCTATGTCGGCATCTACGTTTACCTCTACAATAGCTTTCGTCAAGCCGTCATATCCCTCTTCGGGCTCTATTTCAACGGTTTTGTTTTCAGTAACGGAAACAGTTCTTTCTTGCAATTCGATCTCATCGTCAATATCTACCGTAACCTTGCTGAAAAACTTACCCGTCGAGGGAGTATATTCGGCATTTGCCTTTGACGTTATCGTCTTTTCTTCGGTCTGTATAGCGGTAATGTTTACCGCTCCAAGACCGTCATATCCTGCACTTGGCTCTACGCGTATTGCTTGAGTCTGCGGTGCTACCGTCCTTACTTCCAAAGTCGGTTTAACTTCGACAATCGCTTTTGCATAATCAACAACGTCGTATGTGTCGTTTTTGTCAATATACCTTGTTCCCGTAGGCGTTGGTACGTCTACGTACGCACTTGCATATTCAGCTACGTCGTACTCTTTGTGATTTTCAGTAAGAGTCTTCATCCCCGAAGGCGTTGGTACGTCTACGTCTACGTATGCACTTGCATATTCAGCAACGTCGTATAATTTCTTATTTTCGTTAAGATTTATCGTCCCTGAAGGCGTTGGTATGTCTATATCTACGTCCGCATACTCATAATGGGAAACATCATACCTTTTATCATTTTGGGTAATGTTTATTGTTCCTTCAGGAGTTATTCCCGTCGGAACTTGTACGTCTACGTACTCCTTATTCGCAATTTCATATATGCCGTTTCCGTAAATATACTCCGTTCCTTCAGGAATTATTCCATCTCCGTCAAGCGTTCCCGTTACTTCGAAAATAGTTACGCCCTTTTTAATGTTTTCAGACTTAAGATCACTATCGCCTTTAACCGTTATCGGATCAGCAATATAGCTTCCGCTCGGTATTGGTTGATCTTGTGTACTCGGTGTTATAGTATAGTTACCGATAGAATCTATCGTACCCGTGATCTTTGCACCTTTCGCAAATGCTGTTTTTCCGCGTAGAATATCCTCAGCCGTTGCGGTTGCTTCGTTTGTGTCCAAGCCGCCGTTACCTTCATAAGTTCCCTCAACGCCAAGAATATTTGTGCCTTTTTTAATCACATTAGGCAAAATCGGATCGTACGTATAAACAACGGATTTTTCCTTGCTTGTTTCCGTGCCGTCGGTCAGACAATATTTTAAAAATAGCGGTGCATTTTGATCTACGCTGACAGTACCATATTTAACCACGACTTTAGCATCATTTATGTCCACGCCCCCCTCTTCAAGCGTTCCCTCGACACCAAGAATATTTTTACCCTTCTTAATGATTTCGGGCACAATAGCATCTTGATCCGAAGGAATATCAAAGGTTTTTGTCTCCACGTTTCCGTCCGCCTCAAGCACCACCGACAATGATTCGCCGTCCGAATCGGAAGCAACCGCGCTGACTACAACGTCTTCAAGGTCTATGCCACCGTCGCCCCCGGTAGGCACGTTTACAACGACTCTTGACAAACCGCTATAGCCCGCATCGGGGCAAACCTCGCAATTCGTCTTTACCTCTTTTTCTTGAAGCACTATCTTATTAACATTTCCACACAGAGCCTTCTCGCACTCCGCGTTTCCGTTTATTGCCATATCCTTCTCCTTTCTACGAGAAAAGCACCGCCCCGAAGGGCGATGCTCTATTTGTCAAAAAATCTTTTGAAATTACGAATATATACATCGCTTATCTTTTCGTAGCCCAAAGCATTGGGATGCAAATTGTCAGATAAATACATCGGAGCATTGAAATCCGTAATTCCGCTCTCGCCACAAAGATTTATACAGGGAACACCCGCGCGAGAACACACCGAAAGGCATTTCTCGGCATAATCTGCCATCGTCAATCCGATACCGTTCTTCCACGGCAAATCTTGAGCAACGCCCGCGACATTCAAACGAACGGGCAAGCAATTACAAAACACAACGGTCGCATTCGGAAAATCGTTTTGAAGCATTTTTATGAGATTGCGTATGCTGCCCGCGTAAGAACCTGAATTGAGATAATATTCGTCTCCTTCCGCATCAAGGGGAAGGGATTGCGAACAATCGTTCGTTCCACCCATAACGGAAATAATATCCACATCTTTTGGTATATTACCGTACATATCATCGTTGGCAAAGCCGCCCGTTGTTCTTCCGCCCGCAGCTACTATCGTGTGTTGCATTCCGAACGCATCAGCTACTCTTTTTTGCCATTCTTCCGTGTTCCCGGTGTTAGCCGTGATAGAATCACCTATACTACACCACTTCTTTCCGAACAAAGCATCGCTCTTGAGCGATGTTTTCACCGTGTACTGCGGCTCATATCCCGCAAATCTCGAATCTTCGTAAAAATCCGTATATAAATACAGCTTTTTGTTAGCAAAAGACCAACCAACTCCGAATGTAAGCTTTATTCTTATGAGTTTTCTGCCGATATAATTGGTCGGTATGGGAATAAAGTGGCTTGTGTTTGTATAAGAAGCCCCGAATGATGTTCCGTCAGTAAAATACAGCGTTACGCCCCACGTTGTCGGTATTGCGATTTTTTCCGACCATACGATATAAAAGTTTCCCGTATTTTGAGGAATAACACCACCGTCCAAATGAAGCATAAAAGAAGTGTTTTCCGCGGCCGAGCCGTTTAATATCAAACCGCCATCCCTCTGTAACAAACATTCAATTCCGCCGTTATCGGTCTTGTCAACTCGCAAAACCTCAATAATGTTGCGCTCGCTTGTATTGTAGTTTTCTTCCCTTACTCTATCGACTTTGGCGGAAAGTGATTTAGCTTGCAATCTCACCGCATCGCCCGCCGAAGCGTATATGTTGCCATCCGCACCGACACGAATATCGGCAAGCTCGTTATTGACGGTGTTAGCCACCAAAGCATTATTGATTCTCGCACGTTCTACCGCTATATCCGATTCGGCATCCGTGATTTTTTTAGCATTATACTGTGTTTTCTCGCGAAGCTGCGTTACCGCTCTCGCTACCGCCTGATTCTCTACGGGACGAGTGGATGATAGGTCAAGCTCGTCATCCAAAAACGGAATATCCTCTTCGGTATATTCGTGTTCCTCAAGATCGCGACCTTCGGGAAAGAGCTTTAACACCTTTGCTCCGTCCTCGTCATATCCGATAATCGTCTGCGGATCGGAAAGAGGATTCAGCTCTACCTCATACCAATAGTCAACGGGCTTGCTTATAACCTCGCCTATCTTGGTATCGTGTTCGTCAAGAACAATGTTTACTACAGCTATCTTTTGAGTAACGGCGAAATCCTTTTGAAGAACAACGTCCGTGCAATCCTTCTTTGCAAAGACCTTAAATCTTATTAAGTCGCCCGGCTCAAACGTATACGGTACGCCATTGTTATCCGCCGTTATGAGAAGATTTACCGCATCTCCTCTTGTTACGTATATGGACTTGTCATCGTTTATCTGATACATTTACTCACCCCAAATCTTTAATGTTCGTAAGATCGTCAATGCCTTCCGCTATCGTTACAACGCAGTTAGTCGCGGGCTTTACGTATCCTCTGCCTTCTTCCTCATAGACAAGAATATCGCCCTCTTCAAGCCATATCGTTGTATCGATCGTGCTTTCAAAATTGTCGCCCTTCTTGGTCGTGATACTGTGAAAAACAAGGTCTTTGATTGTTTGCTTTACGCCCTCGCGTTCATACTCAAGCTCGGTGTCCTTTGTTACCTTGATACCCGGTATAAGTTCCACGCTCGGCTTAAAAATAAATTTCTGCATAATTAAATCTCCTTTCCTTTGGTCAATACGGGATAAAGCTCCTATATTCACAAAAAGAGGGGAGCAGAAAACTCCACTCCCCCGGCGTTACGCTATGCGCTGTGCATACCCTCAACTATAGGGCTATTTATACGCCTATTATCGAATCCCGATTATACGGGAATCTTGATAACCTCAATGCGCTCGTTGTCGATGACCTTTGCACCGAAGGTGTCAAGACCACGAACAACGTCAGCAAACTTGGTATTGTGGCGGAATGCCTCTACCTCGTTGATCTGTCCCGCGAAAGCAATAGCCTTTCTGCCGCGAACGTCGCAATAGTAGTAGGTAGAATCCTTTGCCATATTGTTGTGCATAGCAACCTCAAAACCGTCGTATACACCAACGATACCGCGCTTGATGTAGTCGGGGTTGTCGGTGGAAAGAGTGATAAGGTTGTTCTTGAATGCGTTGTAGGACTTAGGATCAAGCTCGATAACGCCCTCTTCGTCGAAGTTTCTCTCACGGAGAGCAACGATCGCCTCGTCGATAGCTTCCTTGATGCCCGCTGCGGTGTTGTCCTTTGCAGTTACAGCATTGGTCGCACCCTTGATAAGAGTAGCAACGTAGGTATCACGTGCAACAGCAAGACCGTGAACAGCCTTTTTCTGATACTCCTCTGCAAGACCGGGAACGCTCTGTGCCTTGTCGATGTCATCAACGAGGAATGCGAAAGCATTTGCCTGATCGATAGCAAGCTCCCGACCTTCATCGGACATAGCTTCGGGCTCAATACCTACGTTCTTGTCGTATGCCTTGATGGTAGGCTCACCTACGCCGAGAATCTTTACGGTGCTTGCTTGCTTTACGTCGCCTTCGTACTCACGAAGACAGTTATTTACGAGCTTACATTTAAGCTCAAGTGCATCCTGAATCTTTTTAGACCATATAGTCTGAATAAAATTAACTACTGCCATATTATTTTACCTTCCTTTCGATAGTCGGGAAGCGTTATTTTTTCCATTTCGGCATTGAATTTTCAATGGCTTTGAATAAAGCGGGATTTTTATCAAGTTCCGCCTTTGTGAACTTTCTCGCTTCTTCGGGGCTGTAATATTCCTTAACGCCGTTATCCTCTGCCGTAGGATTCTTCATACTTCCCGTTGTTTTAAATTCTTTTTTGGGTAGTGTTTTTTGATAGTTATCATAGATAACCGATATAGGCGTTGATTCTTTGAACATCCCCGCAAAGTCGCGAAATTCCTTGCTGTTAAGAACATCCTCGGTAACTCCGATCTTCGCAAGCTCGTTCGCTCTCTCGGTGCTTTGTCGATGCTCCGCTAATACCTTGAACACCGCCTTTTCTCTTGCGGTCATATTAGCTGCGCCAATCTCTGCCAAGCGATCTACCTCTTCGACAACCTCGTCGTATCCCGAATGAATTATATCTTCAGCTTCGGCTCTTGCAAGTACCTCGATCTCCTTTGCCGAGTAATCATCACGCGGCTTATTGATCTTGATGCCTTTGCCTTCATAGAACTTTGTGAATGTGTCGTTAATTTCCTCAACGCTCTCTTTGCCCGTTCCCGCCTTCAGCGTTTCGATAAGACCGCCGTACGTACGTTCATTCTCCTTACGCATCTTTGCTTCCCAACGAGCTTTCTTTTTGCCGATAATAGCATCTACCTCTTCTTGAGTGTAGGTCTTTGTCGGCTGTTGCATTTCTTCTGTGGGATGCTCCACGTTTTCAGTAGATTCCTCTACAATGATATTTTCGTTCTCCATAAGAACTCCTTCCTATTTTTTGTTTGGTGTTTGCTTCACCGAATTTTCCATACAGTTTATAGACGTAAATGCTTGGTCTATATATATGAAAAAGCACCCATAAAAGAGTGCTTTATCATTAAGCTTCGTCCTCGGCCACCTCTAATGCCGCCTCTTCTTCGGCAACGGCATCCTCGCCCTCAATTTCTTCCTCTGCGCCTATTTGATTCATAGCATCAGCCATCATAGCAGCTTGAGAGTCAACGTCATCCATAAGGAACTGTTGCGCTCTTTGCTCCATCATCTGCGCTTGTGCCTGAATCATAGCGATCTTGCGCTGTTCTTCATCGACATAAGCGATAAGGTCTTCAAGCATCGTCTTCGGAGCTACGGAATCGTCCGGGAGCACCCTTACGTATGCCTTAAGTTCAGGCAATCTTTGAGGTGAGAAAAGACCGTTTATAAGCATATTTTCAAGAGTCTGCTCTTGTGCAAATCGGTCATATACGCTCTTGGGCGTTATATCTATCTTGACAGTAGCTTGGAGCTGTTCAAGCGCGCTTTGAGGTACGTTGACAATTTGTATCGTTTGCTCTCCCGTTTCGGAATCAGTAACCTCTTCTTCAAGATTGATGCCGTCCACGGAATGAACAATAAGATATTCAAGCCATACTCTTGCCATATCCTCAATGGTATTCTTGCATCCTTCCTTCTGCTCGGTCATCGGCGCACGTTGCGCTTGCTGTACCGCAAGGATTGCTCTACCTGATGCATCTTCGGGATTTACCTCACCCGTAGCTGTATCGCCCGCGCCCGCCAAGTCTCTTGACATCTGTATCAAGCCCTCTTGGAGCTGTACTACGTCGCTTGACATCTGTGCCGGGGGAATCGTACCCACAATCTTATGCACATCTTCCACAGCTTGTCCGTGTGTCTTGATGATACCGCCCACAGTATTAAGAGCTGCGGGATTTGTTACCTTGCTCATATCGACGACTTTTTGCGGGAACGCCTGATATTTAACCGTCAATACACGTCTTACCTCGGTGCGATTGACCTCAATCTGATTGGGAATGAGTCTTCTTACCTCGCCCTCGCCACGCGCAGAGCCTTTCTTTTCTTCCCATACAAAGTGAACTATCGGATAGAGCTTTATGCCCATATCCTCGTCCTCGGCTATCGTTACCCATCTTGTAGCGATAGAAAAGTGTACCGTGCCTTCCTTCTTATAGAACTTATAGACAACGGTAACTTGCTCGTCTACCTCTATTTCGGCAGCTTCACCACTCTGCTCAAACGTGTCGTTATCACCGATAATAAGGTCTTTCTTGTCCTCGCTCATACCGTGAGCAAGAGCAAATTCAATAGCGTTAGATTGAGGCATACGCTTACGTATCAATATATACGGCTGTGATTCGATATCATCGTTGTTCTCATCGCCGTAGTATATATCAACCTTGTCGATAACCTCGTTCTTCGGCATCATATTCTCTTTGTCAAAGTCGATGTAGATTATGCCCTCGTCATTGATCGCCGCATCTTTGGTGATCCTGCGGAGCTTAAAATCCATCTTGTCGCGCTCCCATACTCTTGCCGCAAAGTTATTGAGCATCTTACAATATCTTTCCGCCGCTTTATGGAATACACGGCTCTCAAAGTTTTGCGAAGAATATATGATCGCGTATAGATTATCGTGTATAACGGAGCATTTATACTTGACTATGGGCTTGATGAAATTCTTTTGCACGGGCTCTACGTCCCCAAGCTTTGCACCTTCCCATTGGTCGCCGTTATAGAACTGATAATTGCGCTTGCTGTCGGTGTATATACCAACGCGCCTATGATAGTTTTGTCCCTTTTCGTATAACGCCCATATCGGCGTTTCTTGTATCTCTCTTATATCCACCTATTCACCCCCTCGGAACGTCCTTTTGTCCGTTTGATGTGCCGTCGTAGCTGTCTATGTTTTGCATAATCGTGTCAATGCGATTTTGCTCCGCCTCGGCTTCACGTCTGCTTTGATGCTCTCTTATCGCCTTCAAAGGATTCAGCGTAGGCGTTTCTATCTTCTCGCCCTTGCTTGCCGTTTGTCCTACCTTTGCGCCAATAAAAAAGCACACTACGTTGAGTGCGCCGACAGTTAGTATTATAAAGATTGCTTCCATACGTCCCCCTTATACAATCGTTATGTTCTCACCGCAATCGTATTGAGTTTGCCAATGCTTTTCTATGTTGAAATTTGTTTGCTGATTTACTATGATCGGCTCTTCTATGAATACCACTTGATCGCGTATATGGTGTGCGATCGCAAGCCCCATCATCATATCATCGTGTCCGCCTTCAGGAGCTTCTATACGCCCCTTTTCGTTGCGTACAATCGTCAAAAGCTCTTCAAGCGTGTTCTTGTCGCTAATAGTATTACAATGTTCTCTAACGACCTCTATGAGCCTTGAAATGATGGTCGGACGTGTGAGGCTCGTTGTCTTAAAACCGAATCGTTTTTCCGTCTTCCCGGTATACGTGTCTTGCGCCTCTCGCGTGTATTGCTTCGGATAATTAAGCCTTTGCAATTCCATAATCGGATATGAGTCAAAGTTAGCCTCAATACCGATCAGAGCATCGCTGTAATACCTACCGAGGCAATACATCTGCCTTGTATATTGGTCTGCATCGAATTGATGCTTCAGTACAGCCACTTGTACGCCCGTTTTGGCATCGAGAACGTGTCCCGTGAAGAAGTCGCTACCTTCACCCGCCGTATCACCGCCAATGCAATACTGCGTAAATGCGGGCTGATTTGGAAGCGAATATATCTTGATATATCCGTTCCTATCGTTTACCCACCTTATATTGCTTATCTTGAGTCCGTCATAGTCGTATATGAAATAGCCCGTCTTGATAGGCTTCTCAAGCTCCTCAAGGCGTTTTTGTATCGCCCTTGCATCAAATACCGTCTTGCCAAGAATACCCCATTTACCGAGGCAATAGACCTCATAGGTATATTCGTCCGTATACTTTAAGTCCTCAAGAGCTTTGCGGTCATCATCCGTAAGGAATTTGTTGTCCTTGTACGTTGTCCAACACACCGTAGCAAGACCGCTGTCTATAAAATGCTTCTTTATCCAATGCTGTATGTTGACCGGGTTAAACGATAAAACTATCTGCTTCTTCGTTTTACCACCACGCAAACGCACCTTAAGCTGATTTATGTCAGCCTCTTGCATCTCCGTCGCTTCCTCGCACCATATATGCGTAAGCTCTCCGCTCTCAAAGGTAATTGACTTGATCTTTTCAACGTCATCAAGTCCCGCAAAAGCTACCTCGTTGCCCGTAAGCTTGCACTTGATTCGCATATCGCTCTCGTTTACCTTGAAATGCTCCGAGAGATTCCAATTCGATATTACTTGCTTTAAGAGCGGAAACGTGCTTCGTCTGTTTGTATCGCCCGTCTGCCTCGTTACAAGCAAATTGCAACGCTTTGGATGTATGAGCTTGTATATCCATCTCTGCGCTATAAAATAGCTCTTGCCCGATGATCCACCGCCACCAAACACAAGGTATCTATCCTCATTGTCGAGGAACGGCAGATAAACGTCATTAAATACCTTCTTGGATATTTTGATATTTACATTCATTCGTCATCACACAGCTCTATATTGATGTTGTAGCTTGTATCCACGTCCGCAACGACCTTCTGTACGTATTCGCCCGTCATCTTATTCAAAAGATCAATGGCTTTCATAGCTACGTTGGCATCCTCACTCTCTGCAAGCTCGGACAGCTTCTCCGCACGTTTCGTTACGCTCATTATCTTCGGAGAGTCTATTTCTGCTCGGATTTCCTCTATCCTTGCCCTTATATTGTCCTGATCTTTAAGGCGACAAGCTTTCTCGTTAATCGTCTTATCGGACATTCCTTTCGTGTTATAGGCACTACGGTATGCATCACTATAGTTCATACCATCAAGCACTATACTCTTTACAAACTGTTCTTGTTTTGGTGTCAGCATACTTTCGCCCCCTTTCACTTGTTATAGCTTCGCCCACATATCGTGCTTCAGCCCACCAAGATATATGATGGGAGAGCTTTTCGATGCGGGCTTAAATCCCGCTTTATCTCCGTATCCGCCATAGTTAAGATAAGCTGCCGTATTTACGAATAGCTTATCCACCAAAGCCACGGATGAATTGCTTCCGCTTACTCTGAAGAATGATTCCTTGAATATGAGCGGAAGATGTGTGTGTCCGTGTATGTATATGTCAGCATCCACTATAGAAGCAAGATCGGCAAGTCTGTTTACCTTTCCGCCCTCACGTCTGCCACCGCCCGATCCGTGCGTTATATACACCGTGTATAGCTGTGGTCTGCCGTGATGCGCCGTTTTTCTCTCTCCAAAGCGAACAAACAAAAGCGCGGTAGTCGGGGAATATCTTCCGCTTATCCCTAACTGACCGCACATTATTTCCGTCATATCAATGCCATCTGACTTGTATACTCTGTTTTCGTGATTACCGGGAGGAACTGCGAGTATCTTGTCCTTTATAGGCTCAAATATCTTCACACAATGCTTAAGTTGCTCCATAGGCTGAAGATTTGCTGCATAAGTGTCGCCAATACTTGATGCA
>ERZ808048.19-NODE-19-length-38509-cov-5.503305_pt1 | contig 38509 bp, 40 predicted proteins | sample MGYA00380197_ERZ808048 | MGnify/ENA primary metagenome ERZ808048 (study PRJEB31490, sample SAMN06133377) | cow dung metagenome | isolation source: M1 | host: cow | place: China: Chengdu | collected 2015-05 ... | reverse complement strand
TTCTGAAACAAATTCTTTGATGGTGTTTTGTCCCCACTCTTTTACGGACAGTTCACCTTCAATGATGACTTTAAACTCGACATCTTTTTCTTCATAGAGATATCCAGTTTTGTTGTCGTATACACGCCAGGTGGTAGCGCCAGATTTATTAGCGATGCAAACAATATAAAAGTCATCAGGATTCTGACACATCTGGAAAAGTTTTTGCCAGTTATCAGTATCTCTACCGCTCGGAGATACCGCCATGTTAACGTGGCTGTGTCCTTGGAAGCGCATATGGTTGACGACTTCATCATCCAGTTTCATAAGCCAGTCATAATACTCTGCTTCTTTTGCATCTACCGTAGCAGCAGATGCTTCTTGCGGATAGCAAAGAATATCTGTGATGAGCATGGTGTAATCGTCTTTACGCTCTACGAGCCCATGCCAAGCGAGTTCCATAGAACACTCTTGAATGAGTGCCAGCATTTTTAAATATGCAGGACCCGTCATATGCACTTGCATTTTATTTGTTTTGTTGTCGGCAGCAGGATCAATCTTAAAATTGATTGCACCATCGGTCGGCTTGTAACCTTGCAACATTTCTTCGAATTGTCGCAAAGCTTCTGCTTTAAAGTTTTCATCAACGCGTAGTGTTTTCATAGTTTATTCGTCTCCTTTTTCTATTGTTTCTTTGTATTGAGCTAAGGTGATACACTCACCTGTCTGCACGTTCTTTAAACATTTGCAGTTACGATTGCCGATTGCATCGCTATAGTCATCAGCGATTAATGCATTTGATAAAGTTCTTATAAATCGAGACCACACAGCTCCATCTAAAATATTAATAGAACAAGTGGCAGCATAGATTTGTTCAACTGCTGCGATTAATTGTTGTGCTTCAACTGCTTTTCTGATTTCAGTTTTATTAGATCCCCAACAATTATAATGATAAAGATGTGGGTTCCAGATGGTATTAGAATCGATTGTATTAGCTGTATCGGCGTGAACGATTTCGCCGTTTCGAGGATCTAAGTTTAGTTGTACAGCAGTTCCAATTTGGAATTGATATTTATTTTTAATAAAGACATCTGTGAGCAGTTGTCTAACAATGCCGCCTCCTTGATTTTGAATAACTCTACGTGCAGCTTCTTGGTCAAAGAAACGAAGTTCAGACACAATGCTTAACTCCAACGTGCCAGATTCTGAAAGATGATCCAGTGTAATACCAGGACGTTTATCGATATATTTGATAAGTTCAACGCCTGTTTCTATATAAGTGTCAGCATTAATACCTGCTTGTTGTTCTTGTAGATCATAGATCTGTTTCCAGAGTGTAGTAATATGGTTATAATAATTTTCAATATCTCGTTTATGATTTGCGATGGAATGCCCGAGTTGTTGTTTGCGCGCTTCAATAGAACGTAGTCCCAGTGTTTTAAATGTTTCAATAAATTGTTCTACACTTTGTGTAGAGTGTTCATTAAAATACGCAGCTAGATAATTATAAAAATTATCAGGAGTGTCTTCTATTAAAGACATCCAGATGTCTGTAGTATCAGGCTTCACTGTAAACCAACGTGGGAACATGGCAATAATACGGCGCATACAACCTATATATTCAAGCCCCGTTATATTGCGGTTTGTAAAAATAACAACAGTATTATTTTTACGTAAGACTTTAATTCGATCATATCGTGAAGTAGTTAATGTGATCGCTGCTGTTTTATCAGATGTTATTCCATTTTCTTCAAGTGGAAAATTTTCGATTGCATTAAAAGAATTTGTGATATCTCGTGAATGTTCGCTAATAATAATACGCGGAGCATCAGTTGCACAATTTTTAAGATAGTTGTGTATCACCGCTGTTACTGACATATTACGATGCGATTCAAACCAGTAAATAGGTTCTACTAATTTACGCATTATACGTAATAAAGTACGAAAATCAGACATATTACAACTGAATTCATTGTTGTTTAATTCACGCTTTGCGCGACGATTTAAACAGGTGCCAAAGAATCCATCAACTACATTGCGTCTTAAATAATAATAAACATTAGACCATTCCATTTTATACACTCCTTAATATCAAAATAAATGTAACCCCTGTGAGATTCGAACTCACACATCCTTAAGGGCAAATGAAAGCGGCATAGCTGAATAAGCCATGCCGCTTAGTGTTAAAAGATTTTACGCATTATGCATTCTCCGTCTTAACAACCGCAACCAGATAGCAGGTATCAGTGATGTTGTAATCAGCCAGAGTCTTGTCCAAGGAACCAGGTTCCAAAGTGCAGCCGTCGAGATACAACGTAGCCGTAGCATAGTTAACGTTGTTCTCTTCCAGAATAGTGCGCAGGGTGGTGTTGTCGGGTACCATTACCGAGGTACGATTCATGTTGTTACCAACTTTGACATTAATCATATTCATGATAATCTCGTCTCCTTTTTAAATAAAATATTTGAATCTATAGTTAGTGGTGTAAGGGGAGCTGTTGGATTTAGCCGATGATTTCAACCGCGCTGGACACGCGTTCGATAAGGGCACTGTGTTGAGCCAGAGCATCCGTGATCTGATCTTCGAGTTCAGTTGCATATGCGATAGCACGTGCTTCGTTCTCTACGAACTGTTCAGCTTTCTGCTGTTGCGTGAGAGGAGTGGGACATCCACACACAGTCACGCATGCGTATCCTTCTTCATCGGCGCTGTCAAAAATGACACCGTTCTTATTGAAGCTGCCGGTAGAACCCAGTGCCAGTGCGAACACGGGCTCCGTTTTCTCATCGACACGCTTCTTAAGAGTCAATGCTTCGGGGAAAAACTTGTTTGCGGTTTCAATGTCCTGCTTCTTCAGAGCGGACGTGATGACGAGAGCGTCACCAAAGATTTTAATTTTCAATTAAATCGTCTCCTTTATTTTTTAATTTAGATAATAATGATGTTGTTCCCCTAACACCACTTAACTTCTTTTTTTTATTTTTCTTCCACAGGCGTAGAAGATTCAGTGGGTCTGCGTCTGTACTTATTCTTCATGAAGTTCGGAAGTTCTTCTTTCGGAATAAGTTTAGCTGTGAAGCGCCATTTGTACGCGTCTCTACCGATGCGTTTAAACAATGCTTCATATGCGAGTTCTTTGGTAGGTGCATAGATTCCAAACACCCAGCTCTTAGATGTTGAACTCCAGATACCATAATACTCATACTCATATTTCTTTTTATTTTCCGACTCTGCCATTTATGTCTCCTCCTCATTATTATTAATTTCAAGTTCGTCGGGTTGGTATAACTGATCTATATAAACTCCATTGAGTTCAATAGCGAATGGATGAAAGGCGATGCGGTAATGGCCCGTATCGATAACAACGAATCGAGCTTCGGGATGTATGTAAGTGACGACTCCACTAACGACACAACCACCTCCACTTTTTTCTTTTACATACCACGCGTTGATTGTTTTACCTAGCTCAACCTTGCGTTTCTTGAGCTCGGATTGCAGCACGGATTGCATCGAGGTCATACTCCTTTCCGTTGTCAACTTCATAAGATATAATGCCGTAGTGTTTAACAACTTTACACACTACTCGATAATACTTTTCTATTAAAGCGATATCATTGGCACTATACTTTGGTTTTGTTTTAGCTGTGTTGCTGTTCTTGTAACTCTGGTATGATCGGTGTGTCACAGCATTACGACAAGCGTTGCAACAGTAGAGTTGGTTACCTGTTTTTCTAATGAACATCTTACCACACTCAGGGTTTTCACAACGAACAGGTGTATTAAGTTCTTCGTAAGAATGTTTTCTTTTTTTATTTATGTTACGCTGGTAGCGTTTTTTACGTTGTTCGTTTCGTGCAATTCGTTTACACTCATCAGAACAATAACGTTTTTTTAAATTCTCTGTAAAAAATATTTTTTCACAGACTTTACAAACTATTGGTTTACTCATAGTTTACACATCCTGTCTGGTTCTGTTGGTATGACGCTGACCATATGCAATTCTGCGGACAAAAATCCAGCATGAGGCTTGTACGAATGAGGTGTAGTTCATCAGTGTATCCAGTCTCAATGGCCCACTGTTTGAAGTTATCAAATGATTCCCAACTGTAGTGATAGGAGATACCTTCTTTATGTAAGTCAGAGTTAGGATCATTGCATCTGTCTTTCATCTTACGCCAGATTCTATATAACCTTGTCTTTGATAAGGAAGGGGCGTTTGTAATGGTCCGTCTGATTGTGGGGTTTTTACGAGGTCGAGGACCTGTAGCTTGTGGTCTGCATGAACGACAGTGTTGACTTAGTTGTGTGGCAGAGTTAATAATACGGACATATTCTCTACCACATCCACATCTTATTTTATATTTTCTTTTTTGTTTATCAACGCATTCGAGAATTGTGTTCCCATTTATCTCGGCGCCAATGTTTAGGGACATAGTAGACAACCACCTTTATTTGATTTGGTTTAATAAGGTTGTGTATAATTGTACCACATTTCTTAAATAGTTTCAATAATTTTTTAAGAATGTTTAACAACACTACACCTGGGAATACGGATAAGACCATAAACCAATCAAGAAAATCAGGGTTATCTTCATACTTTACGAGCTCATATATAAGTGTACGATAGGCTTTACTACACACATAATACAGACTGTGAACGATAGTGTTGATAATCAAAACACCGACAACGAGATCGAGAATTGTTTTAACTACGATAAGAAACATTTAAACCACCCTTTCTACTTTAACTTCACTTGAACTTTCTTTTTATTTTTCCATTAACTCTTTATAAGAGATACCACCTGCAAGCCCAGGTGATTTGTCGCTGTCAGTAGGGGTATATGCGGCATCTTTGAATGCAGGAAATTTAAATTCAAGCATTGCAAAGTTAGCTACATCTACAAGGTATTCGGTGTTGTGTGTTTTTTCATACAGTTCAAGGCGCTCTTTAATACACTTATAAGCCTGCGCTAGTTCAGGATAAGTCTGACTAGGCCAGCCATATTTGTAATGGGACATCTCGATGGCGTTCTTCATCTTTTCAATGAAGGGCATTGACCAGGTGCGTGCTAAGATTTGTTCGCGTGTTGGCATGTTATATCCTCCTTAAAGTTATTACAAGATTCTTTTGCTAAGGACAATTTTAGTGGTCGATATCATTCATTCTGTATTTCCTTTCCTGCTTATACCATGCCTCTTTAGCTTCTTCAGGTGTGCGATATCCACCTTCCATAAGCAATTGTTGAGACACCCATGAGGGGCCGTAACGATATGCGATAGGCACACCATCACGATAGTGTGTATAAAGTTTATATTCTTCAGGCATTACGTTTCACCCTTTCGTCTGCCTTTTGCACAATAAAAATTAGGTGGAGGAATGAGTCCATTAAGATTCGGACAGCCTGTCCATTTGTTATGTGGTACATTGCATTCTCCACAATACACTACATGCACCACATCGTTTTTATTTATAAATTGTCTGCAAATTGTTTCATCTTCACTTGGGATTCTGTGGATGCAGACATTGACATGTAAGCAATCCTTACAAGTTGCCATAGTCATCACCTCTTAAATTTATTGGGGAACAGTATAGCTAGCCAGTTCGTAGTTTTGTGTGGACAGATACAATTATTTTTGTATGCTCTGCGAATTGAGTTGTCTCTCAGACACCGAACATACTTATCCTGTTTCCGTATTTTACGGGCATATTTACACTTCATTTATTATCACCTCTATATAATTATATCACACTTGCAGTAGGTGTCAAGGATAATTTTGGATTTAATAAAAAAAAATAGGGAGAGCCTGCGAGAATGCAAGCCCTCCCCGTGTGTTACAGTTCGATTTCAACCGCTGTTGCGGGAGAATCGGTGGTTGTAACAATGCGCGGTTCAGTGAAAGAGTAGTTGATGAATGTGCGAGCATTGTCGTTTTCATCAAGCACTACCTTACGAGTGATCCAGCAGTCGATGCTGTCCTGTGCCATTGCCGTAGCCATCAAGCTCGGTACAGAAATGTTGTCTTCAATGTTCAGTTGATTGCGTAACTGTGCCATGATGATGCGGAAGCTACGCTCATTGAACAGCGGAGTAGCAGTGCGGTCTTCGAGTTTCAGCGTGACTTTCACCCAAGACATAGCCTCTTTCTCTGCTGTTGCTTCACGTTCGATGAGTTCGAATGCGAGAACTTTACAAGTGTGCTTACCCTCTTCGACGGGTTTGAGTACTTCGCCTGCCTCGAAAAAGTTTTTCAAGGACTCCAGTGTGTTTACGTTTGCCATGTTGTTTGACTCCTTTCGGATTATAAAAATATTTTAAAGACCGAAGTCTTTAATACATATTAAATTCACTTATTTATTTTTTTTATTTTTAATAAGTGAAATAAGTGAATTAAGTTATTAAATAAGTTAATTAAGTTATTAAATATTAAATTCACTTGTATATTTTTTTTATTTTTATATATGAAAAGTATGTAACGTGGAAATAAAGTGGAACAAAGTGGAAACTCATTGTGCAAATTGCACAAATGGTAAACTGCACAATTTTATGTAAGAGATTTTGTGTAATTTACCAGGGGTATATGTAATTTGGAAATTGCCTTCACCAACTAGAGGGGTTTTCCGAGAAAATTGAAAATTGATTTTTGAAAAATGGGGGTCAAGTTGGTGAAACAAATATCCACGTTACATTTTTTATGTAATTTGGATTTATCCTTCACCAACTTCACCTCGTTTTTTCAAAAAATTTTTTTTTTATTTTATTAAAATATTTAATATCCAAATTACTTGTATAATTTGCACAAATACAATATAGATAGAATAAATATAGATAGATAAATAAATATAAATACATAAATAATATTTTTTTTATTTTAATAGATAGATAATAGAGTAATGATAATAGTAGTGCGATAGCACTGAACCCGAAGGGTAAAAAAGAAGCCCCCTGCGAGAGGGGGCCTCCTTTCTTTTCTTGTTGTGGGTTATTTGCTAACCCACTCAATAGGTGTGTTCCACTTCTTGTTCTCTTCTTCCTCATAGAATGCTTTCCATTCTCTGATCTCATCTTCAGTGATTGGAGCGGGACGCATGTCACGTTCAATCTTGTCACCGAACTTATCATGTCTGTAGAACAGCTCAGTGTTACCATCGGCCTGGGTGATATACAGGGTCATCAAGACTAACAGGTCTTCACGCTGTGGTGTTAATGCCTTAGTTATATCTTGAACCCAACGGATGGCTCTAGTGTTTCTGGGAGCAACCTTGCGTTCTTCCTCAGTGTACACTGCAGGCAGTTCATCGCTGTAGACATCGTATCTTGAATAGCCTTGCAGCTGCGGGACCATCCAAGTCTCCAAAGTGGTTACATCAATAGCTGGTAACTCTAACTCAAGATCCTTCGCTTGCAATAACACCTTGTCTCTCAATCTGAGGTTATCTGCAGATCTATCTAATAGGGCCTCTAACAGTTTAGGCTTAATACCTAACTTGATACAAACAGTTCTCAAATCCTGGATTTGTTTCTGCAGATTTTTACGCTGACCATAGATGATCTGATTCAACAATGTGTCTGCACGTTCCACAGCTTTGTGGATGTCTACCGCATTTTCGCGCACACACTCATTGTATAGATCAATCCTAGCTTTCAAGCGGTCGAAAGCTACACGGACCTTACCCGCTTCCGCATATGCGTTGAAGTGTTCACCAACGTACTGATGAAATTCCTTGATGGTGTACTTCTCGTTGTAGGGGAAGTTCTGCAGATCCTCAGGCAACTCGTCCATAGGTTTAGTTTCCCAGGTGTAGCCGTAGCCTGTTTTCTTAATGCTGTTGACACCAAAGGTGCAGGACATCCAATACTCTTGTGTGCGGGGCAGGTACTCTTTCTTTTGTTTTAACATAATAGTAATCTCCTTTTAATATACGTTTTATTTTGACTTACACCACTTAGAAGTAGTGTTTACGAACCGTAGACTAGAGCCAAAGTTGGGCCCCTGCCTAATTATGGGCCACGGATGGATGCGAACATATTGGACTTTGCCATTTTTCATACCTCCTTTATTTGGTATGTACCTTTGCTTGAAACTTCCTATATTTTACACAACTTCATACACTAGGGGGAGAACGACACCTTACTGGCATTTAGATCAGCTCCTTTACATCAAGAGATCCAAGTTGTACCTAGGTCTGTGCTGTAGCGTGTGACTTTGCCTATAAATTCCCACATACCTGTACGCACACCTAGGAAACAACCCTTATTATTGTAGAGCTCATCCATAAAGTACAATCCATCACCGAACTGTGCTGCGATGCCGAGTCTTTTTTCACCTGTAGGTTCTGTTAATAGATCAAACTCACCCTCAAGGTTGCACTGCACCGTGCCTTGATCTGTTTCATAGTAATCAACTAATAAGTCGCCACACATATACATAATAAATAACTCCTTTTAAATAGTTTAATTTCAGATTTTTCTTTGATCGTGCCCATCATCTTCTGGGCGAAAAGGACATCTCGTTGTGGTTCTACACACGCCAATATCTTTCTGGGTTCAGCAGCTTCATCTCGATTGCCGTTCAAACCCAATTGCTGCCAGGTTCTTTCTCGTGTGTCGGCGGGTCTTTGTTGCGCATGGTGTCGTTCTCCTTTCGTTTATTTGTTTGGTCTCATTTTTGAGAATACCCATTTAAGTCTTTGCCCGCAGCTTGTGCAGTATTTCTGATAGTCTGCACGGGTAGCTGCTCCGCATCTAGGGCAAAGGGGATACATGTTGTCCGCACTGTCGATGTAATAATGTTTTATTAACATCGCTTTGCGGAACTCTTCCGCAGGGATTTTGTCTTTCATAACTTTCAACTCCTTTCAAGTAATGTATAGGGGGTGGGTTTAAAATCCTCCTTTCAGGGGGACTACCTACGACCTATATGGCGTAGCTACACACATGTGTGTTATTGTTACTTATTAGTAAAACAATAAAAATTTCTCACACAAAATAAAAACACACCTCCCCTTAACTTGACAATTTATTTAATCTGTGGTATAGTAAGTTTGCCATAGGCGTATCGTCTCCGAAGGGGGCCTTCGGGCCCCCGACCCTATGGTAAATAAATACGGGAGGATTTCCTATGGCAAAAGAAATTCGAATCCACATCGACGACGAAACCCAACGGTTGCGTGTAGACGTGGAAGGTTCCATCACATTCCCTGAGTTTGTGCGCGCCATCTTTACGGTATTGTTGCACAACATGGAACAGACGGCCGAATTAGGCAAAGATGTTCCTGGACTCCGCGGTGAGATTTACGATATGGTCAACGCCATGGCAGCGAACACGTTGGACGCGTTTGAACCGTTGCCTAAAAACGGGGCCGATCAACTCACAGCAGAGGCCATCCTTCGCGCAGAGAACGAGATTCTTGACGGAGTCGAGGTTGAGGACGCAGAAGAAGAGGAAGAAGAAACGGACGCTGAATAAGCGCCCACGGTTGAAAACGCCCCAGACGCCCAAATGTCTGGGGCATTTATCCTATAAAAGGGGTGTTCGAATGCACATAATCAAGCGGGAGCTCTCCGCAGATTTCTCTGAGCTGTATATCATGGTCTTTGCTGACGAGCACATTGGTGACCCGCTCAGTAATAAGCCTGCGTTAAAAGCTCGGATTGAAAAAGTCCGAACCACCCCAAACTTGTATGCAATTCTTAACGGAGATCTTATGAACAATGCAACGAAGACCTCTGTATCTGATAGTTACGCTGAAACCTTATCACCGCAACAGCAGTTGGACATGCTCGTAGAGTTGTTCACGCCCATTAAAGATAAGATTTTGTGTATCGCGCCTGGTAATCATGAGCATCGTACGTACATAAAAGAAGGTATTGACATCACAGCGATCCTTGCATCACGGTTAGGCCTGCTTGATTACTATGCTCCAACAGCTGCATACATGTTTTTAAGGTTCGGACAGGATGTTAAGAACCACCGAAGTCAGAAATTAATCTACACTTTTTACATTACGCACGGCAGACGGGCGGGTAGAACCGCTGGCGCCAAGATAAATGCGCTCATGGGGCTGCGTAATATTGTAGATGCAGACGTTTATATTCATTCACACAGCCACATTCCTGCAGTTTTAAAGCAGCCGCGGCATAAAGTTGATGTACAACATGGCAAAGTCACGGCTTGTGACGCATTGTTTGTCAACACAGCCGCGAATTTGGAATACGGTGGGTATGGCGAGACCTTTGAATTTGAGCCTGCATCCATGAAAACCCCCACCATTCACCTATCAGGTCGGTACAAAGAGGCTGACGGGAGGGTGTAATGGCTACAAGAATCTTCACAACCTGTCCGAGGTGTGGAGGATTGCTACAACCTTGTATCGCAATCGACGAATCGGTGTCTGATAGTTGGAAGAAGTGCTGCATGTGTAACACATATGTTAACACATACGTCCCACAAGCTCATCAAGCTGCGGTTCACAGCGATTCACACACCTTTACAGGTAACTTCGGCGGGTACGGTACTGGTAAAACCACCACGTCTCGCCAAGAATTCTATAAACATTTGTTCATAACCCCTAACGGAAACACCTTGATTGGTGCCAACGTTACGTCACAGTATGAACAAACTATAAAACGTGACATAGAGTCCGACTTGCCTAAGGCTTTCGTGCGAGACACGTCCACACAGAAGGCTTACATAGATTTTATCAACGGGCATCGACTGATGTATCGCCCTCTTGATGACGAAGGTAAGCTGCGTTCGTACACGTTATCTATGTTCATTATCATTGAGGCGTCTGAGGTAGACGCTGACATCTATGCACAGCTGCAAACTCGTCTACGTTCTCTGGCTGCGACGAAGCAGTTGGTGGTTGACGGTGTACCTCAGTTCACTCAAGCTAAGAACGGCAACCTGATTCCTGTTATTGAGCACGCTTGGCTTAAAGGAATCATAGAATCCAACCCTGATGCTGGCTGGATCCGTAACAATTTGCTGTTGGTGTCCGACAAAATCGAGAAACACGGCGGCGTCGAGGATACATTCGCTGTTATGGAACAGCATCGAGACCCTGCGGTGTCATCTCACGTAGCTGCAACGGATGTCAACGCCTTCTTGCCACCCAATTTCATAGCGCAGATTACAAAGAACAAGCCTGACTGGTGGGTTCGGCGCTATGTTAAAGGTTCATTTACTTATGCAGAGGGCCTTGTGTACCCGTCCGCGCTTAAACATGTGGTTCCTACGTTTGAAGTTCCTAAACACTGGAAGCGAATGCTTGCATTCGACTACGGTCTGAGCGATGACGCGGTGTATCTGTACGCAGCGATCGATGAAGAGAAGGGAATCGTCTACTTCTACAAGGAGCAGCGGGTAAACAACCGCAACATCGAAGACTTGGCCCGCCTATTCTGGGAAGGTACCAAGGATATTCCCATGGGCGGGATCTATAAACAACCTATTATAGACCCGAAGTCTGTAACAAAGCGGGACTATAACATGAAATCCTTGGGCGACCACTTTTTAGACTACGGTATTAGCTTTATGCCTGGGCAAGTTAGCGTTGATGCGCGTGTATTCAAGGTGAATACCTATTTAGAATCTGGTCGCGTTAAGATCATGGACTGTTGTACAGGGCTGATCGAGGAACTTCGTGACTATAAGTTCCCATCGAAGAAGCTCGGTAATACCCGTGGGGCTGATAAACCTGTGGATAAAAACAACCACGGCATTAACCCAATGGAGTGGATCATTATGGAGCTCCCTAAAGATCCAACACAATTATTATATGGTGTATATAACCGCGAAGGTATCGACACCACTAAAACCCCCGCCCATCGACAGGTTGTTCCATGGAATCTACGAGATGATGACGACAACTACGACGACCCACATAACGCCGAAGGGTTCTTTGGCGTTCAAAACCTACATAATATATAGGAGGATGACTATGGCTTTAGCAGTTACATGCGTTATATGTTTTACTTGGCTCGTCTCACTGGCAGCTCTTTTGGTGTACGGGTTCCCTACGATCAAAAAAGTTACCAAACACACCGAGTGTTCTGAATACGACTCTGACTACGGGGTTGTGCACGTGCCTGGCTTTGGTTCGTCCGACGCGGCACAAAGCTCTTCAGATGCAGAACAAGAAGAAATGCGCAAAACCGCTGCTGAATTTGATATTGCTGCTGCGGTTAACGCCTTTATCGAGGGGGATAGCAAATGACAAAGTCAGCATCTAAGAAAAAGAATGAGTGCGCGATTACTCCAGCGCAGTTACAAGATAACTATGATGTTGCGCGTGCCAACTATGCGCGCATTCATCGCAAGATGTATCTGTTGGACGCAGTCGATCGTGGTAAATTGTGGGAAGCTTTGGGTGCAAAGTTCCCTAAATACCAGATCTTGCCTGACACAAACTGGGTACATTATATTAAATCCAATCTGTTAGCGTCGATATACACTGTAACTAAAGGCGCTTCTTTGATCCCGACCTGTGATGAAGACAAAGAAGTGGTCGAGAACTTGAACGTGGCTATTGACTACATCTGGGATATCAGTGACGTAGGTTACTACCAGATGCAGGCGGGTTCTAATGCTGCGCTGTTCAACCTCGGTATCACCCAGGTTGGTTGGGATGCTAATGCTACAGGCGGCGACGGAGATACATTCTTCAAAGGAGACGTTGTATTCAAGGACATCCACCCTGCTAAGTTCATGCGGGACCCGTTTGCCAAAGATTTACAGTCTTCTGCGTACTGTATGACTTGGTCTGATGAACATAAAACCACACTCCTCCACGATAAGAAATATCGTGAGCGGTTTAAAGCATTCTTGGAAAACCAAGAGGTGGCTGTTCAGCTGGCCGATCCTGTCCGACTTCGGGAAGACACTAAGAACGGTCTCGGCGAAAAGGGCTATTATAAACTGGTTATTCATTTTGTTAAGTACAATGACGATGAAGGTAATCAGAAGATGGCTGAGATCCACACGCTGGGTAACAGTTATATATTGTGGTACAATAACGATGTGCGTCCCGCAATGTTCCCGTTTGCAGAATGTTTCTGTAACCTGCCTGAAGGTGATGTGGTTGGTACCTCGGAGCCCGCTCGCATCCTTTCGAACAATATCTCATACAATATCATGAACTCGATGATGCTCACAGCAGAGTATAAAAACCAGAGACCCCCGAGATTTGTGTCGTCTCAGTCTGGTTTGAACATTGCGAGCTTCTGTAAGTATGGTAACGAAGCCGACCACACGTTTGTTGTTAACGGTGATGCATCCCGCGCTGTACACTACCACCAGTTTCCGACCGCCTCAGCTGTTGCACAGTCTCTGCAAGCAGGTTTGATGAACGACATTCAGCTGACGTCTGGTATTGATGGGCGTTATACAGGGCGTGACACAGGTTCGGTTATCACAACGGGTGGCGTGTCTGACATGTTAGATCGTGTCACGTTGATCGACACGCCGAAGATTATGAACTATGAGCGCTATGCTAAAGATCTCACCAAGCTTATCTTAGCTAACTTCGTAGAGTTCTCTATGAAGCGTACGTACTTCCGCAAAGGTGTGGATGATTCTGCTTATGAAGCTGTGGTTGTAGACTATAAGGCGCTGTCTAACAAAGCGTTGTTCCATTACGCTATCAACATCTCCACTGAGTTGCCTAAGAATAAACAGCGTGTTGCTGCTGCGGCTAGTGCGCTCATGGAAAAACAGATGCAGTACGCGCAGAACAACAACGGTCCTGACCTTATTACTGCAGAAGAGTGGCTGCAACTGCAAGACCTGCCGTTCAAAGAACTCATGCAGAAGCGTATGGGTATTCAGCGCGTGGCAGATGCGACTGAACAGTTTGCTGAAAACCTGTTTGGATATGCTGCGCTTCTTAAAGAAGGCCTGGATCCAGATGCTGCTATTGCCGCTATCGGCAAGAACCAGGCAGCTAAAGAGCGCGGCGAACAACCGCCTGTAGAATTGCCACCGATGGATACACTTCTTGCGACTAACACTCCCGAAATGCCTGTCGAGCAAGCCATGCTGGAAAACAATCCTGCTGCCACACAGCAACAGATTGATCCTAATGTCATGGCTGCCATGGGTTCAGACATGAATAACACACAACAAGGGCCCGATATCGCATCGCTCCTTGCTATGCTAAGCGGTAACTCTTGACAAATCTTAAAGGCTGTGGTATACTACGCTTAGCAGAGTGTAGGTTCCGCAGCCTTTAATTGCGTGTGTTAATCGCTCGCTACTCCGTATTGCTTCACCAACAATACAAATGGAGGTACATGGTAGATGGATGCAAACAACGAAACCCAAACCAACGAGTTGGATTCTTTGCTGGATTCCTTGAGTGCTGGCAATGAGTCCACCGCCCAGACAGACGACGGAAGCGCTAACAACGATGACGCTTCTAATGGCGCCGCCACAGCGACCGAAGCTGACGATGCAGCAGCCACGCAATCCGCTCAGTCTGGTACAAACGCTACAGGTTCTGAAGCGCAAGGACAGCAGGCCGCGACTGTCGAAGACTTAACTGGTTCTGAAGATAAGTCAAATAAGGCTTTTGCTCAAATGCGTACGCAGAATAAAGCGTACAACACTGTTATGCAGCAGATGCTGTCCCGCATGGGTGTTGATCCTGCCTTGGCAAGTGATCCCCAGAAGCTTCAGCAGATGTTAGCACAGGCCGAAGTAACACAGCAGGCCAAGGCTATGCAGGTTCCTGCAGAGCTTTTGCAGCGTGTAGTTCAACTGGAACAGATTAACAAGGCTCAAGAAACTCAGCGACTCCAAGAAACCGCTTTGCGTGGTTTTCAGCAGGTCCGCGATAAGTACGGGTTGTCTGACAAAGATCTCTCGGCTTTTGCGAAACAACTGCAGGAGGCTGGCACGAATCCGTTTGAAAAGGAAATGGATTTAGATCTGGCGTACCGTACGCATAATCTGGACAAGATTATCAACAGGGCTACCCAGAAAGCTGTACAGGAGGCACTGTCTAAGCAGGAGTCTGCCGCCCAACGCAGCACCGCCCCGACTAAATCGACGGGCAAACCCGAGACCGCGAAACTCGGAGACGATGAGATTAACACAATGGCACAATTTGACAGGATGCTTATGAGCATCTAATCTAACAAAGGAAAGGAATTTACACCATGCCCACTATTGATGCACAGGCGTTTAACGCCTTGTCCCCCACCGCAGACATTAACGCTGTCGTAAACCTCGTTAACACCGCAGGTCAGTTGGATCCTGCTAAGGCGAAGAAGATTCGTCCCGAACTGTTCTATTCGAAACAGCTGCTTGAGACTATTCGTTTGGGTGCCGATCAGTATCCGTACTACAGACTGGCTGAAGCGTCCCCCATTCCTGATAAGTCCCAGAAGTTGCAGCTCCGTCGTTGGTCCCCGCTCCAGGCTCATACTGTTCCGTTGGTTGAGGGCATCCCGCCCGTGTCCGATAAAGGTTCTGTTGAAACCTACGAAATCGGCACCAATGCGTATGGTCGTTTCATGGAGTTCTCTGATCGTGTTGACCTCGACATGATCGATCCCATCATCGCTACATACACTAAGGAGTATTCCATTGTCGCTGTCGAGACGTTGGATATGCTGGCTCGTGATGCGCTGATGAGTGTCGCTCAGAAATTCTTTGCGAATCAGAAAGCTCACATCGCCTTGCTGACGCTGGAAGATAAGCCGTCGATCGCTGACTTGCGTCTGATCATCCTGTCCTTGAAAAAGGCTTTGGTCCGTCCGCGTCTGAACGGTAAATTCCACGTTATCTGCTCGCCTGAGTTTACGTATGACTTGATCACCGACCCGTACGTTGAGAAGTTCATGCAATACAACAACAGCACGAAGAGCATGTATGACAACGGCGCCCTGGTTCCGATGTTCGACATGGAGTTCTATGAGAGCATGGCCACCCCGAACACTGGCGAATTCGTGGATGAAACGGGTAAACGCAACCTGCTGCTGTACCGTTTGAACACGGAGACTGGGAAGTATGAGTATGACGCAAAATCGGAAGATTTTGATGTCAACGGTAAAACGTTCTTGTGCGCCCCGTTCAATGGTTGGGTTGCTGATGCCCGCACTGGTGAAGATGCTTCGTACATCCCGAATCAGCGCGTATGGGATATCGACGGCCTTAACGCAGCGACTGGTGACGGCCACGGCGAATGGAAAGAGCTCAAAGCTCACCACTGCTTGGTCGTTGGTAAAGACGCTCTTATCCGCACGGGTCTCACTGGCGGTGACACCGCTCGCGTGTACGTGAAGGGTAAAGGCTCCGCTGGCGTTCTTGACCCGATCGATCAGCGTCAGTCTATCGGCTTCAAGATCGATTCCGTCGGTTTTGGTTCGGCTCGCAACGAGGCCGTTGTGGACTATGTCTGCATCCCGTCTACGCTGAATTTCTGATTTGAGGAGGTAACCCTATGGCGAAGCGAGAAGTCGTTGGCGAAGAAGTCTATGAGGTGGTAGGAGACCAGGATGTCTCTACCTCTGACTTCCAACGTGCCACACACCGTGTTAACTCTGATGTCGCCGTAAGGGACGCTCGGCGTAAAGCGCTCGGGCGTACTTACGCGGCAGAGGAAAAAGTCTCGGTGATGATCGCACCGATGTACGCTGCACATTTCGGACGTATTATGCACGTGTCCATTAACGGTGTTTCCATTTCAGTTCCGTGCGATGGTAAACCGTACAACGTACCGAAGACGTTTGCTGCTGAGGTGCAAGGAAGACTGCGTGCTATTAATGAGCAGCAGGCAAAAGCAAAACGTTTTTCAGACATCTCTCGTAACTATGAGAGAGCGCCTGGCGAATTGGCACTTTATTAAATGTAAAGGGGTCGGGTTTAGGCCCGACCCTTTTCATTTGTTAGGAGAGCATTATGAAACTTGCACTTATCGTAAAAGATATCAATACTAAACTCGCTGGAGAAATGCTCACCTATGCTGAGTTGCGTGTGTTTCTTGACAGTGCGATCGATGAGATCAATGCCAAGCTTAACACACAGTTTCCAGTATTTTCTGATTTAGAAATCTCCGAAGACGCATATACCGCGTTTCCTGATAAATACATTCGAAGTGTTGTAATCCCTTGTGCAGCCTTTAAATATTTTATCACTGATGAAGAAGGCTCAGTTACTGCACCTAAATACGAAGAAGAGTACGCTCGCGGGTTGTTTTATATGGAGCGCGACTATTTACATAACGTCCCGCCCGAGTACCAAGCCCCTGTCCCGCAGGGTTTCGTAGATTTTGAAAATATGGAACCGAGGGGGTTGGTCATAGATGGCTCAAACTTCTACTTATAAACAGCTTAGTCACCTCCCCCGTTATCTCACTCAAGAGTCCGCTTTGAACGGGGGAGTTATTTTTACAGACAACACCATCGACGAAGGCGCTTTTCATATGATCGCTAATGCTGAGTACGACGATGTAAAAGCTTGTTTAACTTCTCGAAAAGGCTTACAGACCGTGGAATCTATTGTATTAGAAGAAGCATCGGGAGATCGTCGTTACCACATTCTCGGCGACTATCCTATCGTAGTGTGGGATCTCGAGCTCGGGCCTGTTAGAGGTGGTGTTCAGTATTACACGCGTAAAAAAGACATCTACACTAACTGCATCTTATGTGCTCCGTTAAATGCCGAAGGCGACGCATATGCTGCTGACTATCTTAAAGTGCTTGTAAAAGACAAGGACAGTGAGTCTTATACCGCGGCAGTCCCTCGTTATTTTTCAGACACACCTCAAGATTTAGTAATGACAGAAAGTGATGCGGCGACCGAAGGTTTCATAAAGAAACGACCCAATGCTGCTGCACCTGTGGCTACATTCTTTCAAAACACACTGTACCTGACTGGCTTGGACGCGAACACCAAGGCTCCACAATTAAAGAAAATTCAGATGTGTAAATACAACAACAAATATTTGTTTTGCTTATCAACCTCTTCGACGCCCTACGATGTGTCAGCAAGTGAGGCTGTGTCTAGTGGCTATAATATGTTGAAGGGTAAAACAGCATATACATTCTCTAACAGCGTCGCAGACGTCTGGAAAATCGATGGTATTATACCAAAAGACGAGCACGGCAATATCTTGCTTACGCTTAATCAAAATCAAACCGTGTTTTTCCATTTGGTATATAAATACCCCAGTTCTACAAAAGATGTAGATTATTGCTTTAAATGGGAGTGGGCTGCTGCCGATACAGCCAGCGATAAAACCAAATGGGAACCGATTTATAATGGCAATGATGGTGTCATCAATGCTAAGCCTGGTGCGTCTACACCTATTAAAATCGAATTTGGTGCGCCTGTTTCGAACTGTATCATACGCGTTACGGTGTATCCTGCAAACGATCCAGAGGATGTAAAAGCCGTTGGTATGACTACATTGTCCAGAATCCTCGAGACAAAAACACGCGCAGAATATATCACATATGACTTAACCACTGCGGCAGGTATGACAGGCTGGGAAGGCCGCTTAGTGTTATGGGGCGTTGACGGCGCGGATAACATTCTATTCGCGTCAGATATTAACAATGCTAGTTATTTTCCATATCCGAACAATGTACACATATTCGATAAACCAATCGTACAAGTCGTTAATTATATGGACGGGCTGCTTGTGTTTACGACTGAGCGTATTTACTTACTCAAGCTTGCCTCGGATGGAATGGGCTTCACTGTTAACGCTGTACAAAACCGCCTCAGCTTTCATCCAGATGATGCACAATACATCCAAGTTATTAAAAACATGGTGTTCTTTAAAACCGATAACTATTTCTATATGATCGTTCCGAAAGCGACTTCGCTCACGGGGGAACTTACAGTAGCCCCGATCTATAAGGCTATGGCTTCGTTCTTTAATGATCCTAAAAAAGCTTTGGAAAAAGACATCGTAAAAGAAGTATACGTTAAACCCCTGGTGGAGGCTAACGCATACAATAAACAATGCTTAACATATGAGGGGCTACAGTACAATTATGTAGACCAGAATACTATTCGAACCGTGTACGGCGTACGGGTAGATCTTAATGGCGTAGAACGACATCTCGCAGTTGTTTTAAATTACGACACAGTCACGCGCGTATGGACATTTCACACTTACGAGACAAATGGAAGACCCACTGTTGCGCAGTACCAGTTGTCTACGTCTGAGGCACCGTTGCTTAATGTATACCACGAAGGCGGTAACGAATGTCTACAAATCTTAAAGTACACTAATAACGCGTATACTGACGACTTCAAATTAGATGAGCGTGCAGAGCGTATATTTAAAAACATCCTACTCATCGATACAGGTTATCATGATATGGCAGGATACGCTAATTTTAAAAAGCGCTTTAGAGAAATACAATTTAATGTATTTCCTTTGGGTGATGACTTATTAGAATTTGGAACCGCTTTTCTCTTAGATGGGTGCACCAGAAAAGATTACAAAGTGTACAGCTCTATCGCTGAAGACGGTGTTATATATCTTGGTAAGATGGACGTGGGGTCTGATGCATTCGTGTATAATGGCAGAACACTGTCTTGCACCTTAACCGAAGATATGACTGTGCCTTACGATGTGACCGTTACAGAACTCTTAACAAACGTAGATGACGTTAGCGCGCGCATGAGCGACTGTACAACTCTAGGTGCCTGGCGCATAGGATTGTCCACACTCAGAGAACCAACCGCGATTACATTTAGACAGCCTGTGTCTGGCAAGGGTTTGTTGCCCCGCTTTAAACTCTTAGGTTTCCGAGAACAAGCTGTTGAGCTCAACGGTATTAGTTGGGTTTATCATTTAATGAATGGGAGGTAATTCCGTTGTATCAACCTGAAAAACTTAATACCATCGTCTTAGATTATCTCGAACTCCACGATGGTGCCCGTGTTACCGCAGAGCTTTGGAACAATCTTAATAAGATTTATGTACAACAAAACAACGCTATCATTAATGTGCTTAATAGCACAACCGATGAAATGATGCGATTAAACGAGCAATATGCGCGCGTGGGGATCTATTATGGTTCTGGCGACGCGCCTGATTGGGCGCACCTGCAAATCGACCCTGATGCAGATATTGATGACGCGCTCTTTAAACAACTCGGACAAGCGGTCGAAAACGGTGGCATTATTTTTAACGATTTCGAAAACAATGATGCGCCTGGGAAACACGCGATTGCTACAGGTTCGTCAACTATTGCAGGCGGTTATGCTTTTATTATAAGATCGAGTAACGCTTCTGAAAAACGGTTCACACTCGATACAGTCGAAGGCTTGTCTGTAGGAGATGTTTACTCGTGCTACATGTATCGTTTAAAGGTACACTATGATCTGGCTGGCAAAATCGTAGCGATTGACCCAGCTACAAACTCAATTACTGTGGATACAGTCCCGTTCTCGGGAGAGCTTGTAGACGAGTCTGGTGAATACTGGTCGTTATTGTGGGTTCCTACGAAACCGCATATCGGTACGGTTCGCACAGGCGAGGGAGCTTTCTGCGCAGGTATTAATAATATCGCTTTTCTTAATGGCGCTTTTGCTGTAGGCGCCGATAACTTAAGCGCAGCAAACTATTCATTCACGGCAGGTAAAGCAAACATTGCCGCATATGCTGCCGCAGCGTTAGGCGAATCAGTTCGTGCGTTAGGTATCCGTTCGTTCGCAACAGGCCACAATTCCGAAGCTTCGGGTTATATCTCGACTGCGGAAGGATACAATACGCTAGCTTCGGGTACTTGTTCGCACGCTCAAAACGATTCAACAAAAGCGACTGCGTCTTATAGTACAGCGATGGGATGGTATTCGGAGGCCTCGGGAGAAGTCTCAACCGCACTAGGGTTTAAGACGATTGCATCTGGAAAATATTCGATCGCTTTCGGCAACCAATCAAAAGCCTACGGAGAATCTTCGTTTGCAACAGGTATTTTGGCTGCCGCTGAGGGCAAAGCAGCTGCAACTTTTGGATATAACACTCGCGCGAAAGGAGAATATTCTTTTGCAGCAGGGTATGAAACGAGCGCAGAGAATGGTGGTGCTTTCGCTACAGGCTCAATGAACACAGCTTCTGGTAACAACTCATTTGTTGCAGGTCAAAAAAATAATGCTACGGGGTACTGTCAGTCAGTCTTCGGTCGATTCAACGCTGAAAAATCCACTCTATTTAGTGTCGGCGTAGGTACGGCAGAAAACGATAGACGCAATGGCTTCGACGTCTTTCATGACGGGCACGCTGAAGTGCTTGTACAGGGCATCCAAGGTAACGCTGTTGTTCAAAGAAAATACTTAGACGGAATCGTTGGCGATATCGAATCCGCGCTTGATGCGATACTCACTATTCAAGAAAACCTTATTGCTGGGGGTGCGACTGTATGAATCTCGCAGATAAGCTAACCGCAGTGGCCAACAACATACCGCAGGTGTATAAGGCTGGATTTGACAACGGACACCTAAAAGGCACAGACGAGGGATTCACCGCTGGTAAAGACGTAGGCAAACAAGAAGAATGCGATCGCTTTTGGGGCAAGTTACAAAACTATGGTAAAAATCAAGTTTATTCCAACGCTTTTTCATACGGAATGTGGACGGACGAAACGTTTAACCCGCAGTATCCGTTCGTCACAAATAGTTGTAATGCAATGTTTATGGGCAACCCGAACATAACAGACACAAAGATGCCGATTGATATTAGTGCTGGTGGGCAGACGTATTACTTGTTCCAAGGGGCATCCGCTATGAAAACCATTCGTGAGCTGATTGTTGCAGACAACAGAACATGGACGGATTTCTTTACTGGTTGCAAGTCGCTTGAATATGTCCGTATTAAGGGGGTTGTGTCAAAAAACATTAGTTTTGCAGACAGCCCGCTTGATAGGGGAACGATTCGGCATTTAGTAAACATTTTGTCCTATACTGCAACGGGGCAGACGATAACATTCAAAAAATCCGCAAAAGAAGCGGCGTTCACGGATGATGAATGGAACCTACTTATTTCAGATCATCCGAACTGGACGTTCTCGCTGGTGTAAGGAGGTATATCCATGAGAGAAAAGATCACAGCTACAGAAGGACACATCCTCACAAACGGCGAGATCTACGGCACCGAAATCTATCTTGGGGATGGTGTGCGTTCCGAGGAATTTTATGAAATCACACTGGCGCAGTACGCCGCCACGCGTGACGAGAAAGGAGAAGCCTAACAAATGGCAAGCAGAATTTTACAAAAGGGTAAGAACCGTATTACACAAGCATACTCTGGTGCGCATCTAGCTGTAGATATCGGACGTTCCCATTTAACTGGGGAGCCGATTACATCACACAGTGCAGGCACGGTAGTAATGGTGCAGACGGGGCAGAAAAATAACAAAAACGCTACAGGTAACAAAAGCTATGGTAACTTTGTCAAGATCGATCATGGCGATGGGTATGCCACGCTATACGCCCATTTGGCATCCGTTACGGTGCAAAAAGGCGCAACCGTAATGGCTGGTCAAATTATCGGCACCATGGGCAACACGGGGCGCAGTTTCGGGATGCACCTGCACTTTGAAGTGCGGCATCACAATGCACGCATCGATCCCACACCGTACCTGGAAGCAGATCTCCCCATTGAAAAAAACGTAAACCACGTTACATATCGTGCGTATGCGAATAAGTGGTGGGGCGAGATCGTAGATTGCAACGATGAAAATACAAACGGGTACGCTGGTGTTAGTGAGCGCGCAATGACAGCCCTCATGGCAAAAGCCGATAAAGGCGTATTGAGATACCGTGTTCATCTGTTGGAAGAAAACCGTTGGCTCAATTGGATCACAGGGTATAGCACGAGTGATAAACGAGGCGGGTACGCTGGCAACATCGGTAAAGCCATTGATGCAGTACAAATGGAACTCGTTGATGCTGACGGATATGATGTCCAGTACCGCGTGTCGTTGACTAACGCCACAGGCTGGTTGAGTTGGTACACTGGACTGCGCGATACCCACGGCGGCGGTTATGCTGGTGTGATGGGCTGCCCCATCGATTGCATCCAAATCAAAATCGTTAAGAAATAAGGAGGAACTAATTATGAACCGTTTTAAATCTTGGGCACTGTGGACGTCCGTAGCAGCACTTGTTGTCTTCTGTGTTAAAGAATTCGCAGGTGTTGACATCAGCACCACCGTAGACGGGTTGCTTAATGTGCTGCTCCCCGTGTTGGTGGGTTTCGGCATTATCAACAACCCCACGGATTCTAAACATTTTTAACATTAAGGAGGGCATTACACATGCTATGTTTACGTGTCCGCGGCACTGATGGGAAGATGTATCCTATCAAATTTTTTAAAGGCGAAAAAGGTGACAAAGGCGACAACACCGTTTATGTCGGCCCTGGTGAAATGCCTGAAGGTTATAACGTGCAGATTGACACAACAGGCAACCCTGAAGAAATCGCTGACTGTGTCATTGAGCAAGGGACGAACGGTATCTGGACTTACCGCAAATGGGAAAGCGGTATTTCCGAATGTTGGGCAAGCGTAACGTACAATGCTGGTAGCATTATAAAGGTAGGCAATGATTACTTCTATGGTGTAATTGGAGTAAAAGGGCACAGTTACGAAGAAGGATTTACTTTCCCGAACGGCTTGTTCGTTTCAAAACCTTACATGCAGTATTCCGTTGCCAACGATGCGGGAAAGAACAGTGTAGGTATTGGTCAAGGTCTTTTCAAAGCAGTGCGCGCTTGTCCTACCAAAGACGCTACTGGTTGTCTATATTTTGACACAGCAGCTACTGTGTATATACACGATGATTGGACGGTAGAGCCATCGTATACTGGTGCTCAAAAGATTACGTTCGCCGCGGGTCAATATATTCCAATTTATGCGGCGATTGAAGCCAAAGGTCGGTGGAAGTAATGACGTGCGTGAAAAAGACCGTACTTGCAAAGACATGATGGAAGGAGTAATAAATTATGGCACGCTTGCGATTTAGAGATGCTGATGGTAGCATCAAAACAGTCCCGCTCTTAAAAGGAGATAAGGGCGATAAAGGTGATAAAGGTGATAAAGGTGATAAAGGAGACTCTGGTAACACTATTCACGTTGTCCACAGTCTGCCTACGTACTCTGCTGAGTTGCGGGAAGGCGACCTTTATCTCGTACTTGTGTAATCTGGGGGCGATAGTATGGCTTCAGTAACGTTAACCGCGAACTCAAACAAATGGGGTAGTGGATTAAACCTTACTACGGTTTTTTCTTGGGAAGAGTCTGGATACGAAGATACTGTGACAGTTACTGTAAAAACAGTAATGACTCTTAAAAAGGGGTATGGGCTCTCTTCGAAGCCACCTGTTAGTATACGTGTGCTCCAAGGTACTACAAACATTCAAACGATCACAAATACAACTAGAGTGTCACACAGTAATACGGCTGACACAACCGCATATACTTTGATTAACACAACATTTACGTTGTCGCGTGGTTACGATTACTATTTTGAAATGGATTATTCTGACGCTTGGATAAACCACGGTACTATAAACATAGGCACCACCCCGCAGCAAGGGTATGCATACATACCTGAAGCGTCGGATCCTAACGTTACGTGCGCGATCAATAGTGTCACGCGTACAGGCGTTGATGCCGATACACAAGATGTAACAGTTTCTATAAGCTATGCTTCAGAGGTTACCGCGCCTTTTGAACTAACTATCGAAGCGCAGGCGTCTGGTGGAACTATGGTTTTAGCAGACGTAAGCGAAACAACGGAAGCATGCAAATCAGGCACTTATAGCACTACTTTAAGTGGTTTAGATAAAAGTGTAGCATATAACATAGTGTGCTCCGTAGAACAACGCGGCATAAATAAAACCGCGAGTACAACTGTAGCAGCTTGGCAGGCGCCTATCATCAGTGCGGTTGAAGTTATCGAATGTACTTACTATTCGTTGGCTGTACGAGTACAGGCTACCAGTCCGCAAAACGACACTTTAAAATATACTTACCACATATTCCCCAATTACAATGATGACGGCACATGGGTGAATGACAGCTCTAGTACCGAGTGTCGTTTTGTTGGGCTCGACTCTGCACGCCATTATTATATACAAGTGCACGTTACGGATACACAAAAATCTTCAACAGCATACACATTGTCTGGGGTTTTCACTAACCCCGCACCCGTGTCGGCGTTAACAATACCTGTACGCAAAGTGGTTGCTAATGGGTGGCTGTGCGGAGAAGGAAAGTTGTACTACTGTGCTACAAACAACGAACCGCCGCGCGCAGTAAAAAGTGCTGCCGTTATAAAAGACGGTGCCGTTGTGACCATAGGTACATAACCGTACAACAGCCTCGCACTTGATTTTTTATACAGATTGTGGTATACTTATGCTAGGACCGAAAGGAGGTGGGGGCATGGCAGGTATGACCTGCGAGCAGCACCAAACGCAGTGCGACAAACGCTTTGAAAAGCTAGAAACGGAGATGTCTGCATTGGCAGAAGCACACTTTAAGCTCGAAGGAGACGTGCGTGTGTCAGATACGCGCGTAGAACAGTTAACAAAAACATTAGCTGGTTTGACAAAAGCGCTTTGGGGCCTCGTTATTTCCATGCTAACCACCGCTGTTGGTTTTGTTATTTGGTATATCCAACACAACTAATCTAAGCCCCGCAACAGCGGGGCTTTATTCTTATATCAGAAAGGATGTTTGATTTTATATGGCTGGTAGTTACGCAGACTTTTTATCGACAACCACCGCGGCTAATAAAGGTGTAACAAACTATAGCAGCATGGACGCACACACCGCTAGTAAAATAGCCGAATACGAACTGGTATTTACTTGTTCGACTAAAGCTTTAAACACGTTTACAAGTCGCGCTATAGGTCAATCCGAGGACACACAAAAACAAGTTCTTAAAAATCTGGCGTACCCTGCAGAAGACATTGCATATGCGCTCCAGGCTTATAATAACATTGTTAACAAGAATACACTTTTAGAACCTGGTGCATTAAAAAATTACAGCAAGCAGCTTGGGAATCCAGACGAGTCTAACACGTCGCTTATAACGCTCGCAGACGCAAAGCGCGCAGTTGGCGATAATGTTTACTTGACGTGGAAAGCGGCAGGTACGGGAGATTATAGCCGAAATTTTACAGAGCGCATGGGAGCCCGCACGCAACACTCCACACAAGTACCGTATGCTTTAAATCCTAACTATCTTCCTGACGGTGCTGAGACCACACTCTCAGGTCAAGCCGCAGCTGTAGATAAAGACGGCAAAGTTGTTGTCGGCGCAGGTACCACCAACGCGCCCACAAACCCTTACTTAAACGCAGACGGATCTCTTAACGCTGCTGCACAAGGTGTATTAGAACAATTCGGATTAAGCAACGTCAGCGCTCCTGCTTTACAAGAGTTTACAGCAATCAATCCGCTTGAAGGTAAGACACTGTCTGATCGTGGTCTTAAAACATTGGAGACATTGCAGAACTCTGGACTCGCAGAGATGCTAACCCCCGAGTACGTTAAGTCAATTATTGACGGCTACAACTACATCGGCGAGAACGGTTGGGCCGCTAAGCAAGGTTTAGACCAATTCTCTGAACAGAAGTTTAGAGACCTGTACACTGACGCCGCTGAAAAACAAAACGATGTATTAGACGCACAGTATCGTGCTGCTGTAAATAATTTCTATCAGCAGCTGGGGGCACAGGATAATATCTTGGCTCAAGAGCTTCGTAAAGCTGCTGCTCAGGCACAGGCCAGTCGTGCTAATGCAGGTATGGCTGCTGCCAACCAATTGTCTGCTGCACTCGCACAGACCCAGAACACTTCTAAAGATGCACTCGAAGTTGCGCAAAAGGGTATTGAGCTGGGTGAGAAGAAAGCTGAGAACACGGCTATGGCATCGCGTGACGCTTTTGATAAGTATGCAGAGATTTACCTCTCTGGCATTGATAAAATGAACACAGCAAACTCCAATCGCGCACAAGGTGGTACGGCCACCATGGGGCTTGCTGGAGATCTTGCTAACGCAGAAGCAGCAGCTGACCAGACAACCACAGAAGCTGCGACCTCTACCAACGCTACAAATCAAGCTGCAATTGCTAGTAAAAATCAAGCGAACGCAGACAAATATACTGCACAACTCGGGGCGAAGGCCAGCACTACTAATGCCATGATCACTGGGCAGAACGACTATCTGAATGCAATAGCCAACCTTGAAGCAAACGGCATAACCTTTAAAGACGGTAAACTGTACAACAAAGATGGAAAACAAATCGGCTAAATTTTTATAAGGAGTAAGCTTATGGCAGTTCGTTTTAAAACTTTAGATCTTAGCAATCCTGGCTATCGGTCTAATGATATAGAGCTTATTACATCGCAGGGCAACACGATTGTGTTGCCCTCTAGCCGTTTAAGGCCTAAACGGTATATCAACCTCACGAATAACACCGCACCTACGCAAAGCTACTATGTGGATTACAACGATCCGTACGCACTTAATTCTTTTGCAGATGCGATCTTAAACCAAGAGGCTAAGCGTCGTCGTTATGGCGATGTGTTTGGGTCACCGTGGTTAAACATTATAAACACACCTGTTGCAGCACTCGATGTGTTGTATAACACAACCATTGCACCCATTGCTGCAGGTATCAAAGGCGATGATATTTCCTTTGGGCAAGGCTTAGGCGCAGCTGGTCTCAACACCCTCATGAACTTTGGCGAAACAATGGATATCGTAGCCAACCCAGTAAAGGGTATGATCATCGAAGGGTATAATGCAGCTAAAAATAACGAAGACGTTTGGTCAGCTATCGGCAAAGGATTCATAAATAGTGTGGGTTATGGTGACAGCGGCCGTAAAAACTATGACTATGATACGGGCAATCTTTTAACAGACATCGGGCTTGAGAGTGTATCCGACCCGCTGACTTGGTTGTCTCTCGGATTTACTGGCGCTGTTAAAGGAGCTGCTAAAGGTGGGGCTACTGCTGTTACTAAAGCCGCAGCAAAAGGTTTTAAAGAAGTAACTGAAGAAGTCGTACAAGAAGGTACTGAAAGAATTATAAAAGAAGCCGCACAAGAAGTGTCTCAAGAATCTGCTGAACGCTTAGGAAAGCGCCTGCAAAAAGATCTTGTAAACCTCCTTAAAAGTCCCGCATACACTACGCCGACGCTTAATCCCATTAAAAAGATACAACAAACTTTTAACAATGTCATGCACGGGAGCACCATAGACGATGACACTGTCAAAGCCCTGCTTAAAGGATACGCTAATAGCGCCGACGATAATGTAAAGCTCGCAGCTAAAGCTGCTCTGCAGAATTACACCGACGAAACCTCTAAGCTTGTCTTAGACAGTCTCGACAAAGTTAAGTTTGCAGCGGCTGCCCTGCGTGGAGAAGAAACCTTCGAAAAGTTTTTAAGGGGTGGCGTTATGTACACCAGCCCGTTCGTAGGTTGGAAAGGCGTCAAGCTTGGTAAAGACGCTTTAAAAGTACAGCTTCTAAAGAAGCTCGCAAAAGAAGGCGTTGACAATCTCGCGGACTATTTGATTAAATATAGCATAGTAAATGACACTTTTACTAACGTGTCAGACGCCACTAAAAAAGAATTAGATTCCCAGCTCATTAAACACCACGTAAAAGAAGAACTTAAAATATTAAACAGTGCGCGGGATATCCAAACACGACTTCGCAACGTGTTCTCAAAGGCCGTCGATGTTTTGCATGGCTCTGAAGGGCGTACAATTACGAGCCTTGAATCGTTCAATCAGCTTCTTTTAGATCTCCAGGGGTTTGAAAATGCTTTACAAACTTTATTTAAAAACCACCGCAGTGCGGCTATCACAGATTTTAAAAGTTATAAAAGCTATATAGATAGTTGCATAAAACTTGATTATATCCCCGAGCAGTATGCTGTCGCTTTACAAGAATTAGATACGTTTCTAAAACAAGCTGATGAATTAAAAATAAAATTACAGCAAAGTTTAGAAGCAATCGATGCGCCGCCCGTTTCAGACATTTCGCGGTTTTATGAATCTGTCGCTGTCGATTTATGCAAAACCTACAACATCGACATAACAAAATTCATAGAGTCCCGCGCTAATAAAGTTTATAAGATCTCTAACAAAACTCGTAAAAATGTATACAGTATTGTTAGCGGTGTTAAAAACAGGTTGGTTAATCTTTTTAAAGAGTATGATACTAACCATAATAACCCATTATTAAACACTTTAGAAAAACGCGTCAAACGTTTAGACGATCTGTTAAACACCACAACAGGTTTCGAAAAAAGAATTAAAACAATTCTTAACATTGCTGATATCGATGTAGATCGTATAAAAAAATTAAAAATTACAGACAAAGTTGAAGAATTAAAACAAAGCGTAGAGGTGCTGGAACGTCAATTAAAGACTGCACCTAAAAGCAAACACGCTGCGCTCTCTACTAAAATTACAGAATTACAATTACAGCTTAACAGCTACACGGATATGCTCAATTATCAGACAGCTTTAAAAGAGTTTGATAAAGAGTTTGAATTATTTGTTTCAGACTTTTTTAAAAACTACGATATGATTTTTGCAAAAGACAATGCACTTGAAGCAGTGTACGATGTCTTAAATAAGTTTGAAATAGACACTCTGTTAAACCCTCCTAAAGTTGTCACTAACTCCGTAACTAAATCTTTTGAAAACCTGAGTGAGCTTCGTAAAAAATCCACGGCAGACATAACCCGTATCATAGATAAAGAAACTCACGACGAGTTAGCCACTATGTTAACAGGTATGTTCCATACAAACAACGATGCTGTGAAAGATGTATTACACTCGTTGTTTAGATCTTTATCTGATGCGGAACTAATTCGCTATATTAATGATTACTCAAAAGCCATTGCAACATACAAAGCGTGCGAATTATTGTATGAGCATGCGGATAAGTTTGATGGCCTGATTATTAAAAATAATGCTGCTGCAGAAGCATTGGATGCAACGTATGACACTGTGACCAAGCTAATGTCTAACATCAACGATACGCGTATAAGCTACGGTTCTATATTTGATAATGACTCTATGACTTTAGATGGGCTCATAGACGATGTAATGGTCGGTGAAGCACCTGGTAAAATACCTGGAGAAAACCTTTTAGAGGATATTGATCAATTATTAGAACCTGCGGTAAGCGCAGGCGATGAGATCTATGACTCTATCTTATTCTTTTCAAAACATTTAGAAAAAGAAGATGTGGCTGTATTAAAACAGTACATTGACCAGGCATTAAAAATTTTAGAAAATCCTAAAACGGCCCCGATAAGAATACATCTTGATGCAGACGCAGTCCGAAAGGGTACGACTATCTATAAATTTCGCTCAGGTATGGACGCACGCCAACAGGCTCTGTTAAATTTGCCTGAACTAAGGGACTTAGCAGAATCTGTATTTAATAACACAGGCGTCGGAGTTTATTTAAATCAACTTGCAAAGGAAGGAAACTCCACTGCGAGCGAAATTATAAAAGAATTACAGTCTTATTATTGTTTTTCCCACTACTTTAATAACTTGTTCGAGCTCCCACGGCTCGGTAAATTAAATGAAAAATTTAAATGGGGTTGGTTAGATACCATTAGCGGTTTGCAAAATGCACGCGCTGACGATATACTAGAACACCTCGAAAAATACATTAGCGATTTCGAAGATCAGGCTATTGTTAATGCTATACAGCGTGGTGAAAAGCACCAAGCTTTTAATCTTGAAGAAGCTGCAAAAAAATATATCCAAGATGTGGTTGATGAACTCGCTAATAAAACCGATGAAGAATCTATTGCTCTTCGAAAACGGTTATTGGAGCTTAACGATGTTGGTGCGCATGACGCGTTAGCAGACTGTAAGCGTACTGCAGGTTTATATCTCGCTAATCCAGAGCTCCAAAAACAAATAGATGTAGATCCTAACACAATTAAAATTGTGATGGACACTGAAGCATCAGGTAAAAACACACTCGCAGAGCATATCCATCAAATCGCTTATTACAGTGTTGATGGCAAGTATGCGGGTGATATCAAAATTTATGCAGACGCAGGCTATGATGATGAGTTATTAGCAGCGTTTTATAAAAAAGAACTTGATGCAGGCATGTCTATGGACGATATAAAAAAATTGTTTGACGACACATACCGCGTCGATGGTCTCCCTAGTGAAGCCGAAGGCTTAAGCAGTTTTATTAAACAAATACAAGAAATAGAACAAGCCACGGGCAAACGTGTTGTGCTAATGGCACACAATGGTGATTTGTTCGACTATGAGCTAGTCCACAATCGTCTGGCGCGTTTTAAACAGGATCGCGCTTTGGAAGCGTTTGATGGGTTTAAAAAAATAGACACGCTGTCAGCTTGGCATCGTGCGAGCGGTATCCCACGGTTAACACCTGAAGAATTGCAGGCGCTTACGGATATCACAGAGGCTTATGCATGCGCTTTACAAGACAGTGGTACTCATGCGTTTGGCAAGATCACAAGTAGAGGCTTACCTACTGCGTTACGTACGCTTGCAGCAGAAATAAAGATGAGCGATAATGTTTCAAAAGGTCTCGCAGATTTTGCTGAGAGACTCCAAGAGATCGCTAATCCAATTACGGACGTTTTAAAAAATGGCACACACACCTTTGATGTAAAGGATTTACCCTTTGTTGTGTTCCATAAAAATCTTGAGGACGCGCCTATAACACACGCCATGTATAAAGGGATAATAGGCGCTTCTGAAGTCGATGTAAAAACAGTAATGGATCTCCCGTTAGAAAATAAATATTTTATTTTAAAAAGTGGAGACACGTTAGATATGCATCAACAATTTGTAGAATTTGCTAGAAGTATAGAACGTACGCGTAGTCGAATTAAATCAGATAGAGTTATATCTAAATTTACTATAAAAGAATTGCACAATGTTTTTGAACTATTAAAAGAGTACATGCCTAAAGCGTTTAAAGAGCGCGCTAAACCTGCTGAAAACTTACTTACGCTGTATGCTCAGTTAAAAACAATGGCGCGCCACATACAAAAACACCAAACGTATTTACATCGTGTAGACTTATCTGAGTCTGCGTTGTTAAATTTGTTTGATGGCGTGTTTGAAGGGTCTAGAAAAAATTTAAAAGCAACACTTATCAAAGAAATTTTTGAAGACACCAGCACAGTTAAATATATAAAAACAAAAAAAATTAATTTAAACGCAGATGTTATGTCCGACAATTATCTTACAAATCGTGGGCAAACCGTTTTAGAAGATATTGTTGAATCTAACAAAATAGCTTATAAAGATCCTATATTAGCGCAGGCTCAAACAGGTGTAAAGGCTGCGTGTGAAGACCTCGATGAAGTTCAAAAAGTGTTTAAAGAAGAATACACTGATCTTGCTCCTGGGCCGGGTGAAGTGGCTTCTAAAGAGTTTTTACAACGCGACAAAGAACTGCGGAATGGTGCTAAAGTTTTTAATACGCGCGCTTTAGAACGCTTTAAAACACAAACCGCAGAAGAAATCTATCAAGAGTTGTATTTATCAGGTGGACGTAAAGTTGTAGCATTGGGCTATGATGACACTCCTTTGTCTGACGCTTTGGTAAAAGAATTACAAGATAAAGGTGTTTACGTCTCAGAACCAATTAAAAAAGAATACGGTATCATATACTATATGGTCGCGGACTATAACAAGCTGCCTAAGACAGCTGTCCCAATATTCGAAGAAGCATTTGATGTGTTGCCTAGCATCCCCAAATTAAATGCACGATTATTACATCTTCGTAAAGTTGCGCATGAAGCTATACCTGATATAGGTTGCACCGCAGGTGATCGTTTAACAACACAGGCGTTAGACTATTTTGATATAGGTTTTATGCGTGATGTAGGTTCAAAAAATACTGAAGCTTTAAAATATTTAACGACCTCTGAAGATCTTCATAAGGCTGGGTTTTTTAAACAAACACACGCCGATCATTTAGTTATCGGTCCTAGTTGGGCGCGAGGAACTCTAGCGCCTGTAGAAGATATGGTGTTTGACGAAACCAATAATATTTTTAAAAAAGTTTTAAACAATGTGGTGGAATGTTATAATGATAAAAACAAAACAATAAATTATCTCAGCATGTATTTTAATGATGATATGAAATTATCATCAAGTCCGATTTGGGGCCCCATGTCTGATGATGCTGTATATAATATATATAAATTAAATCCTGACAACGTTTGTGTTATTCCGAAGAAAAGTAAACACACTAGTACCGTGCTTGGAGATCTCGAAAAAGGTGGAATTAAAATTGAAGTAGTCAAAATTGATCTCACTTCTCCTAAGGCTGTAAAACAAGCCCGAGAGATGGGTGCAATTATTATTCCTCGAGCTCAATATGCAACATTAGCTAATACTATAAATAAATGGGAACTGCATCCCGTTTTAAAATTTTTCAATAGCATAACCAACACCTATAAGGCGGGTTATCTTGCGTCGCTCGGCACAGTTTTCCGTAATGCTTTCTCAGGCGTTATGAACAACTACTTCACAATGGATCAACCTATAGATCTTCCTAAAACCGTCAAACACTGGTTCCAGTCGTTACAAGATTATAATAACTATATGGATATTATTCGTGGAAATATGGACGATGTTATCCATATCTTTAAAATTAGAAACGTTGAACAACAAACAAAACTATTAACAGAGTTGTTTACAAACAAAGGCATAACCTCAATGCCTGCAGAATATTTTAGAACTATGCATAGCTTTATGCAGCATCAAGCTTCAGGTGGTTTGTCTGAAGACCTGTTAAAAGCTATGCGGATAATTTCTGACGAAGCAGATAAAGCAAGTCCTGATTTAGCAAAGAAGTATTATAAAATACTTTATAGTTTGCCTCTCGTTAAACAACTCGGTAATATGAACAATATTGTAGAGCACGCGTCTCGTTGGTCTTTATATACCATGCAGATTCAAAACGGTGCTACAGTTAATGAAGCCATCAGTGCTGTTATTCGTACGCATTTTGACTACGCAGATAAGACTTATGCTCAAACAATAGCCGAGGTCTTCTTACCCTTTATGACATTCTCAATGAAGAACCTTGAGTTCTATGCAAATCTTGTTGATGAATGCACGTGGGTACTTCCTGTTGTGCGTGACTTTATGACACCTGTGTGGGACTTTGACAGTTTAACCGCCGCTAATGAACAGTTGTATGAATCTTACGATCGGCGTATGGAGTTAGATGATTACGCTAAGTTGAAAGCTGCCACTCCGTGGACTGCTATTCAAACCGCACAATTGTACCATATGCTCGCAGGTAACATTCTGTTGCCGTTAGATCGTACAGCTTATAAAACCTATGAGGATTATAACGGTGCGTTGAAAAAAGAATTAAAGAATGTCTATCAGGTTATTAAGCTTAATCCCGCGTTTATGGACGCTGTGTCTTTAGCTACTAACCCTGTAGACGCTGTATCAAATCGCTTAGGTGTGCCTTATAAATATCTCGGATTATTCCTACGCAATCTTTATGAAGGCAAATCTCCGATCGATGGGTTTGATTTAGGTGATTTACCATTAGTCGGTCCTGTATGGCAACGCTTTGGTGGAAACGCGTTGTTTGATCCTACAGTTAAAACAGCTATAGATAAAGTCGAAGACTCTGGTAACATTCTAAATATACTGCCTTCTCTGTTCTCTACAGCATATCTTAATCCAACACGTGTTGAAGATGTGAAAACTCCTGAACAAATGGAGAAGTTCTTATACAAACAAAAGATGCTGTACCAAAAGTATGGTGTTGAAAACGGTACTTCACAGGTGTATCTCAACATCCGCAGGAATAAAACGTATCCTCGTAAGATATCGTTTAAACGTACACCCGTTTGGAAAGCGATCAATAATTACAAACAACCTACACGGCGCTATCAGAACTATTACACAACACAACGTAATATCGATAGATTCGCCCGTAACAATGTTTATAAACGGCTCTACACAACAACAGGCTATTCTCGAATGGCGTTGAATATGGGTCCCACAACTGCAAAGAATCTCAAGTATCGAATAGCAGCAATTAGAAATATGTATAGATACAAATAAAAAAAAGCCTGGGCTTAAATAAGTCCAGGCTTTTTATTACGCTATAATATTTTCCCAAGCTTTAGCACTGTGTGCTTTACAGGCTTGTATAACTTCTTCGTCGCGTCGTACGAAGTAGATACAACACTCCCAGCCTTTATCATGCAGTGCTACCAAATACCCATATGGGCTTTTTAGCATATAACTTTGCGTCTGCACTTGCACATAATAATAAGGCGGTATACCAACTCTTGCTGCACGCGCATTGATTTTCTCTACGAGATTTCCTGTTTCGTACGTCACAGGTGTAATGGCTGTTGTACGTTTATCAGGGAATATCTCGCGATAAATCGCGTGCTCCTTATTGTAGTACTTATCACCGTATGGTGACACATACTTTGCTTCGACAGGAATATAATAACCGTTTTGTTCAATAACTCCGTCGAAGTTTGTAGTGATATACGGTGCTTCAACACTACGATACATGTGCGGTGGTTTAAAAGGTTGTAGTCCTTCTAAGAAGACTGAAGCTTTTTGTAAAATCAATGGTTCTAAATCTCTACCTTTACGAACGACGTCTTTCATACCGACTTCACGTTCTTCAGGTGTTATAATTTTACTACGTTTTTCAGCTATTAAATCTACATCTGTTTTATAAACAGATGCGCCGAGGAGTGCAGCCATATCTGAAGCACCGATACCTTGGCGACGTACTAGGGTATATTCGTCTTCAGATAGGCTTTGTACATTTTCTACGGCGATTTCCATTAGAGTCTTACTCAGATCTAAATTAGTAAGGCTCATCTGTACGGCCTCCGTGGTGCACGATTAAACGTTCGTGGATCGTCTGTATAACCAGGATATTCTACGTGTGGTGTTGCTCTTTGATTATCATGATAGGGATCGTAGAAGTTATGCAGTTCAGTAAACTTTTGCATATACTGGTTGTTTTGCATAACGACTTCGTAAAGCTCTTGTTTAGGAACAATAGATATACGTCCTGTTGCGAGCTCTCGCAGCACTACACATTGTTCATCAGTATCATAATGATATCCGACAAACATGCTACGATATATACGGCCATGAATATCTCTGTAATATCGTATCTTTTTTGTGGTCGGGGTTTGTTGTGGATGTTCAAACATAAACGCTCTTCTCCTTATTTCTGAATGTGGCATAATGTACAGCGTGTCTAATCGCATCTAAACTGTGGTGTGTATACGTTGCACATCCACCTGTTGCAGGGACCCAACTACGTCCACGCTTTACAATATAACCTTTGTAGGCTAGAATTTCATTTGCCCAACGGTTTTTTACTTCTCCAGCTGTTTGCATATAGTACGGGATATTTGCTGTCCAACAAGCGTGTTGTAATACTCCAATAAGTTTTGGAGTTTCCATGCGTGAATTTATCTGTTCTGTTGTTTTAGTTGCGTACAACAGATAGTCTTCACACACCAATATTGTTGTCGGTGTAGTATAGGTTATAACCAGCTGTAGTACTGCGTCCCAATATGCTTCCATGCTGACATAGTCTTTTGCGAATATAGATCCTGTTTCAATACAGGTCATCAGGTTGGCGTCGAATAGACACCACCCTGTTGTACCTTTACCTTCATAGAAGCTGCCTGACGGGTCAAGCGCTAAGATCTTGTCGAAGTGCATCGATATCAGGCACCTCCTTTTTTGCATCCCAGGTGCTGGTTGTAAACTCCATGTCAGCTACGATTGGTACTAAACCATCGGGCCAAGCTTCCATAATTCTTTTGAATTCGAATAGAGTTTCTAAAGAATCTTCAGGATCATACTCCCATGAGAGTTCATCGTGTATCTGCATCTGCCACTGAGATTTTAAACCACGTGCTTTAATATAGTCATAAAGCTCTCGTTCTTTTAGTTTAAGGTAAAAAGCTGCGCTACCTTGTACTAAAAGATTTATAAGTTTATGACCAGATACGCCGTAGTATTTAATCCCAAACAGATTTGAAGTACAACTGTTCCAGTTTGCCCGCTCATAACAATAGTTATGATACGCTTTAACACCTGGGAAAGCTTTATAATAAGCATCGTCGATGCGATGTGCTTGTTCTTCGCTGTACTCAGGGAACATCGATCGAATCTTTTTATACTGTGCCCCGTAGTTCTTAGCGAAGTTAACACGTTTTCCTACATAACGTAGGTCGTGGAAATCTGGGTGTGTCTCGTCAATGTCAAATGCTGCTTTTGTAGTAGCTCCGTGTACGTCAGTAGGTGTCCACTGCTTCTCAGGTTCTTCATCGTAGTACCAAGCTACAGAATAGGCCTGCTTCAGATGTTGTTGATTGGTGTAATCAAACGCAACACCCTCAGCATTGTGACATTGGTAAGGCATATATGCACGACAAAGATTAGTATCAGGGTGCCCGACTAAGATCGTGTACATCGCCTGAAATCTCAATTCGATTTGAGAATAATCAAGGTAGACTATACCTTTATTGTTTGTGCGGATCATATGCCGTGGATGAAATAACACTTCACCCGTATCGCTTACGATACCTTTCTTTGGGAACTGTTGAAAGTCAGAGGTCACTCTGCCTGACACAGTTCCTACTTGGTTGATAGTAGTATAGAGTTTATCTGTGTTTCTCAAATCGTACAGGAATCGTTTGATATACACTGAATACCATTTCTCCAAGGTTCGTAACTCTTGTATTAGAGATATTATAGTCACAGCTGGGTGTTCTTTAGGGAGTAGCGTCTTTTGTCGTGCGAGTTCATCGTCACGAGAAGACTCTAAAGGTACACCCAGGTCTTGTAAAATTTCTAATACTTTAGCGTGTTGCGATATACTAAACTTCACACCACTGATTTCTTGTAGGCGTGCACGTTGTTGTAAGATGTAGTCTCGCATTTTTATCTGTGCGGTTTTTAAATATTCTACATCTGTACTAAACCCGACGCGTTCCATTTCATACAACGGAAAGATTAACTTTTCTTCTATATCTATGCCACACTGATTACCTCGAGCTGTGACAACATCCACCAGGGATTCATAAACTTCAAGTACATAAATGATATCCCAGTGCGCATAATTATAAAGATTCTGTCGGTTTAACCAGTTATATGGAATCATGTCTGCCTCAACAAGTGCTGTAACTTTAGGCCTGATCTCTGCAGGCACGTCGAGATGTAGCCAGTCATCGTAAGCAATTCTTGCTGCTTCAGTCGGCAGACTATCCACTGTTGCAAGCGGATCATTAAAGATTTGTTGAAGCACTCCTAAAGTATAAGATGCGGCTTTATACTGTGCTGGCGGTCGTCCACAAACCTGCAGTCGCATTTTAAGTTTTTGGTTTAAACTTTTAGCGATAGCTGATCGTTCAGCTTGTAACAGTGCGTCGTGTGATTTTGCTTTAGGATCAATGTATTTAGCACAGTATGGTTTCAAAGCCATAGGTGGTC